>Ga0207684_10000133_pt1 | contig 134205 bp, 141 predicted proteins | sample KBSK5501metaG_FD_184342 | JGI IMG/M metagenome (GOLD analysis project Ga0207684, IMG submission 184342) | Corn, switchgrass and miscanthus rhizosphere microbial communities from Kellogg Biological Station, Michigan, USA - KBS K5-50-1 metaG... | ecosystem: Host-associated > Plants > Roots >...
CGCATCCAGTGGCACAGATACAGGGAATCGCCGCCATTCACCAGCAGGGCGTCGGTCTCCTTGACCATCGGGACCCACTGCTCTTCACCGATGCTTGGCAGCGCAGTGAGCTCCAGCACTCCCAACGACTTCCAGCCCAGCTCGCACATGGGGCAGCGGGGTTCTCGTCCGCTGATGAACCGCCATGCCGCACCAGGACCGGCCATGGGGTGTCCGTACGACGCGGTGGGTATGCAGAGGGCGCTGGACTCGCCAATCGGTTTGCCCAGGAGGTCGACCAGCGCGTCGTGGATGCTCGCGTTCTTGATGCCAGCCGAAGTGAGAAGAAGCCTCATGCTGCCTCCTGGGGTCACGGTGAGCAGTGGTGCTCGCGGAGAGATTCGCCCACGAATCATCGCTTGCCGCAGCCTTCGAGGGATCGGTGGTGCGCCTGGCAGGAATCGAACCTGCTGCCTTTCGGTCCGGAGCCGAACGCTCTGTCCGGTGAGCTACAGGCGCGATAGGTCTCACCCAGTCTAAACTCCGGGCCCCGTGACCCGATTCGGGAGAGTGCTCATCCTGATAGTGCTGCTGGTCGCGTGTCAGAACCAGACGCATGCCGTTCTCAGCCCCGCGCCCAGTCCAACACCGCACACGGCGCCGACCGCCGCGATCCTCCAGTCCGCCGATGTGCCGGTCGGCCTCAACGTTTGTCTCGGCTCGGGCCCGATGGACGTGTACCTCTCGGTGCTGCAGAACTCCGATCCAGCGCTGGCGTCGCTGTTGGGCGACCAGTGGCTGGCGACGATCCAGGGCGGCGCCACCGCCGGCGCGATCTCGGTCTTCGCCGCGAACGCCACCGCATGCAAGGCCGAACTCGGAGCAACTACCACCGTCAAGGCGATGACCAGCTTTGTCGCCGAGTTCGCGGACGCGAGTCAGGCCGACCGCGCCTGGGAGGCGGGCGTGTTCGGCTTCGCACCCCCTCCGCCGGGACAGTTGAGCCCAGGATTGACCGTTGGCGCCGGTACGGGCCTGGGCGCCAGCTCGTTTACCTATGACCGGCCGTCGGTACGATTGGCCTGCTGGCGGCACTCGGTTTACGTGGCGATCGTCGTCGTCAGCAACCTGGATCTGAATACGTTCCGGGCCGCGACGGCCGCAATCGACCCTCGCCTAAACTGATCCCCCGTTCTTCAGCGCGCCTGTAGCTCACCGGATAGAGCGCTTGCCTGCGGAGCAAGAGGCAGCAAGTTCGATTCTTGCCAGGCGCACCAGGACTGTGGAATGGGTCGGGCAAAAGTGGGGATTTTGAACTCGATTTGGTGCTTTGGGTGTGCTACGCGAAGGCCCTTTTTGGGAACAGCCTTGGGCCTTTCCGGCCCCAAATTCAAACAAGCAAACGGTAGACGACTGAGCTCGAAGCGATGATCGCTGCCAGCAAGATCGAGACGCTAAGGACGGGCTACACGAGGACGATTCCGATCAGCGAAGTCCTTCGATTCGACAGGGAGAAATGAGACCGATGATCGAACCACGAGGCTGGCGGCGCGCGGTGGTATCTTCCGCTGCATGAGCCAGACACACCACTTGACTTCCAATCAAGTGAATCGCGGGCCGATTTGGCTGGTTAACCTGAGCTGGATTGCCATAGTCGGGGGCGCCGGACTATCACTTCCTCTCGCTGGCAGTTATCGCCTTGCCGCCGTAACAGCGTGGGCGCTGGGGGTATTGGTGCAGTTGACGGCCGCCACCTACGCATTCTGGGCGTCGCAATCGCCGCGCCATGGCACTTTCGGACGAGAGCCAGCGAACGCCAGGTAGCCGGGTCGCGCTTTGAGCTCTGACGCGAGCCTACGAGCTTGAGGCTGTCAGTAATTGGCGCAGCGGTAGGTGCATCAATTCCGGGCGCGGTCGCTGGGTTCGATTTGGCTAAAGCGCTCGCCGAGAACGCTGTAGTTCCGGCTGGTGACCATTCAATTCAACTGGTGTTGGGCAGTGTGGGATTAATCACTGGCGCGGCTGGCGCCGGCATAGCCGTTGAGCAGGTATCTCGTTCGCGCCAAGCTGCGGCGCAGTTAGTGGCCGGCGGTCAACGGTACATAGCGGAGCCGTGGGGGCCGCTTCTAGCGTTCTTCTCCGCACCAGTGCTGGTATTAGCGACCGTAGTCCCTTTTTTATCCGACTCGTCTGGGACATTGCGGTTTGTAGACTTCACGGCTGGGACCAATGCGTGGCTCGCTTCAATTACAAGTTGGTGGATACCACTCGCGGTCCTCATGGTGGTCGCCGCACGAATGCTCATCTTTCCCGAACCTCACCCCGTACTCATGATTTCGTCGGGCGTGATATTTGCGCTTGGTCTGTCTTACCTGGCCACGTTTGTTTCGCTTGTCATACAGAATGGCTTGACGCAGCCTAGCGAGGCCGTTGGCACCGTCGGCGCCGGGGTGGCTTTTATTGGAGGGCTCATCGCAGTCGTTCGGTGGCGTTGGACAGCGGTTGCATAGCCAACCGCGCGATCTCAATCGGCCCCCAGAATCGAAATCGCGTTAGCTCAACGACAAGCTGCGCGTGAGACTGTTAGCGCCGATGAGAACGTTGGAACATTCATAGACGGGGTAGACGTCCTTCAGTAGTCGCCGCCCTTAACGTCGATCTCCAAGTTACCCGGGGCCGATTTTGAGTTCGCCGAGATCGAAGGTCTAGCGCTTGCCTGCTGAGCAAGAGGCCCAAGTTCGATTCTCGCCAGGCGCACTTTCATGAACTTTCGTGTTCGGGAATGGCGCAGCGAGTTGCTCGCCCGAGCACTCCTCCGACAACGATGGCCGTCTGTGGCAAAAATTGCGTCCGAACAACCCATACGCGGCGCCGAGTTGCGCCGACCGCGCGTACCGAGGTCACGATGCTAAGTCGGCGTCGGACTTGCCGAAGAGTTTCCGCCACCTGAGCCACCTCCAATCTGAAGGGCGCCAGCACCCGCCAAAACGAGGATGACACCTGCCGCAACAAGCAGAGAAGGTACGAGGTAACCGCTCGGCAGCTTATCGATGATGTCCTTTATGACATCCCAGACGTTGGTGTCTGCCGGGCGCACGCCGTGACCTTCTATCCAGTCGCGAGCTTGAATCAGGATCAACCAGACGACGCCGACCAAGATGAGAAAGCCACCGATATAGACGGCAGCCCACTTAGGGTCCATAGCTGCATGCCCTCCGTTGCCCGAGCCCCTGCGGGCCTATCGCAAGCGCATCTCAGGCGGCCACAGTTTAAGCAGGCATTGGCCGTTGCAAAGGGCCGTTCTTAAGCCAGCCTTATGGTGCGTGGTTTGAGGGCGGACCTGGGCCACGACCCTGGCTCCTAACCTGTGCGTTTTCGGCAGGGCCGTGTGCCGGACCGTCGCCATGAATACAAGCTGGATCGGCCGTCAGACCGCGGCCATGATCGGGCTCGATTGGACGCCCCATGGCGTCACAACCGCGGCACTCGTGACAGCGTCCAGGTCTGGCCCAGCCAGGTGAATGCCAGGGCTGCGGAGGAAAAGAAACCGCTTCGCTCCTTGCGTCGCCGCACCACCGCGCTACGAGCGGGTTCCGTACCTCATCGCCACGTCGCTCGTGTAGCCGCCGTCGTGGCCGCCGTCCGGCCGCTGCACCATCCAGTCGAACACGTCGCCCTCAGGGATCGAAACCTCCTGCCCCAGGCGCAGCGACGGGATCTGCCGCGGCTCGTTCGCCAGCTGGCCGGCCAGCATCGGCCCCGACCATCCCGTGACCGCGAACCACATAAACTCGCGGTCGCCGTCAGGCGTCCCGAATCCATACTTCATGAACAGCACCTCGCCCGGTCGCAGCCCGCGTCCAAAGCGAAGCTTCACCTCGGGCATCTCCGACATCGCGCGGTTGTGAGCCGCGGTCATCTCGTCGCTGTCGGTCTTGGCCATGATCGGAATCTCGGTCTTCTGCTCGCTCAGGGCTTCGACGACCGAGTACAGCCACTCCGCCTGCGACAGCGTCACGCCCGACGGCCGGACGATCGTGAGCGTCGGCGGCTGCGCATCCTCGTCAAACCGCAGACCGACGCGAACACCGCGCAGACCATCGCCCGTGTCCGGCCGCGCGAGGGCTCGAGCGACAACCTGAGGCTCGATCGCCACCTCGGAGTCGAGCTCGAGCGAATCGATCTCGCCGTGCCGCTCCAGGGCGGCCTTGAACCCCGAGTCGATCAGGTACTGGGCGACTGAGTTGAGAAGCACGCTCAGGCGGTCGAGGTTTGGCGGCATCTCGGTGAGCTGCAGGTCCGGCAGCCCGAACTTCTGCAGCCCGCGCGTCGTCATCCAGCCGAGGCCGCTCTCGCCCACGGAGAACGGGACGATGATGTGCCGCGCCGCAGCAACGACGCCCATGGGACTGAACCATCCCGGGGCGGCGGAGCGGTCGACGATGCGCAGCGCGTCGGGATCGAAGACGACGCCATCCAGCATCTCGGCGATCCCAAGCGCGGCCGACAGCGCGCTCCACATGCCCGCGCGCGGCGGGATGTTCAGGTCCTGCGTCAGCACCACGACCGCATGCGTGGCCGAGCGAACGACCCGCTCTTCGAGCTCGCCCAGGCCCACGTAGTGCAACAGGTTGATCGGCAGCTCGGGCAGCGAGGCGACCGGCTGCACCCTCATGGTCACCAGCCCGCGTTTCACGAACGCCGCTACGGCCTGTTTCAGGGGGTCCTCGAGGTGGCGCTCCTGCCAATGCCGCGCGGCGTTGCGGACCTCGTCGTCCTCGGGCACCGCGTGCGCCGCCGGGCTGAAGTAAACGGCGTAGACGTCACCCGCTTCGCCGCGAAACGGGATCGTCAGCCGGCCGGCCACTTGTGCAACTTAATCGAATCTGGACATCGAAGGCGTTCCTAGACCTTCACGCCCAGGGCCACGACAACGATGGTCGCAACGTTGACGAGCAGCGCCAGCGCCATCATGGGCGTGAACCGCCCCACGAACCTGGCGGATCGCAGCGGCACGACGAAGCTGAACAGCGCGATCAGGACGAAGAAGCCGCCAAGACCTGAGAAGATCGCGAGCAAGAAGACCACGACAGCGACCACGAACACGAAGAGTCCCGGATCGCGCGCGACGCGGTCCACGAGCGACAGGTCCCGAACGCGCTCACCACGCGAGATGGCCAGCGCCATGTCGAAAGCCTGCGAGTGGTTGAGCCCCTGTTGGAATGCCTTCGCCACCCTCTGCGCGAGCGCCAGGGCCTGGTCGGGCGGCATCTTGCAGTCGTCAATCGCCCACAAGTACCAGTTGCACAGCTCACGAATTCGCACCGATGGGTCGGCCTCGTCACGCTGAGCCTTTCTCGCGCCGGCCACCGCTGCCTGACCTGGATCCGCGCCCGATCGCTCGGCCTTGACCGCCGCCGCGGCCGCGCCATGGCCGCCCCGCAGGTCCTGCTGCCCGTTTCGCGCCCATATGTACCAATCGACGTACCGGCGGTCGTAGGAGTCGCTTGCCGTGTGGACCGGAGTCGCGCTCAAAGTCGCGCCAAAGGCTAGCGAGAACCAGTGAAGTAGTCCTCGACGCCGGTGCGCAATGCGGCCGCGATGCGGTCCTGGCCGGCCGCCGCCGCCGCGTACCGAACCTCGTCGGGGTTGGTCAAGAAGAGGGGCTCGATCAGCGCACCCGGCATCTTGCTCGGATTGTCGACCCAGCCCGCCGCGGCGGGACCCAGCTCGATCAGGTGCCCGTAGACGCCGCCCGAGGGCGTGAGCGTCGGCGCGGCCAGCTGATCGTCGGTCCACACTCCACGATCGCCGCTGCCAAGCGCTGACACGACGGCGGACTGCAGCGCCGCGGCAAGTCGCTTGCTGTCGCGCGCAAACGGCCGCGCCGAGTCGTAGAACGTCTCGGTGCCGCCGACCGACGGGTCGTCGAACGCGTTGAAGTGGATCGACACCAGCACCGACGCCTTCGCGGCGTTGGCGCAGGCGGCGCGGGCGAGCAGGTCCTGGTGGACTGCCGCCGCCGTCAACGCGCCGCCGACGACATCGGCCGCCGCCGAGCGACCGACGGAAGAGTCCGCGACGCGGGACATCACGACCCGGTACCCGTCGGCGCGCAAGAGCGAGCTCAGCTTCGTCCCGACCGCTAGCGCCACGTCCTTCTCGAGCACGGACTTGTTGCCCAACGTCCCGACCACGCCGGGGTCGAGTCCGCCGTGGCCCGGATCGATGAACACCGTCTTGTCTCCGGGGCCGGAGAGCGGGCCGAAGCTCATGCACGCGCCAGGCTGCACTCCGTTCACCGTCACCTGCGTCGCCACCGGCGCGGAGCCCTGCGCGCTGTTGAGCACCATCGCCGAGCGACCGGCCACGAGGGCAAGCAGCGACGTCAGGGCGACGGCGAGCAGCAGAACCGTGCGGAACAGGGGGGACGACCCCTTCCGACGCCGAGGGCGGGGTGGGATGTGGCGAGCTTTTGCGATCGGCCCGGCCATTCTAGTTCCGTAACTGGAAACCGCGACGGCGCCGCTACTTGATCCGGCTGTTCTCCGACGTCGCGACCTTCTTGCTCGCGGCCGCGTCGACGTTCAGGATCGCCAGGATCACGAGGAACGTCTTGTTCTGCCAGACGGCGATGTAGTAGGTCTGGTTGGCGATCGGGCTGTTCAGCACGATCGAGTTCTTGGTGAGGCCGGTGTTGGTGCCTTCGATCACAGGCTGGCCGCTCTTGCGCAGCTCGGACGGGCTGACGTTGAAGACCTGCTCGCTCTCATAACCTTTGGTGGCGCTCGCCTCGTCTTTGAACTGGATGACGAAGTTCACGACCAGCTTGTAAGCCGCGGAGCCTATCACCGAGCCCTGGGCCTTGATCGCGTCGCAGTGGGCGGCGCTATCGGTGTAGAAGGCCGTGTAGGCCGCCGTCGCGCCCTTCGACTTGGCATCGTCCCACTCGCTCTTGGTCGACTGGTACGTCGCGGAGTCGGCGGTCTTCTCCTTGTCGAGGAAGCTGTTGATGTCGCCCGTCAGGTCGCACTTCGCCATTCCCGCTGGGAGGTCGCTGGGCTGGACCGACACGCTGCCGGGCGTTGGCGCGGAAGCTCCCGGGCTGCCGCCGCACGCGGCGACGACCGTGACGAGCAGCAGGGCGACCAGGGTTCTCGGCATCCGGCTCAGGCTACCAGCGGGGCCCGGAACTGCTTCCCGCTTAGGAAAAGATCGTCCGGCGCCGCGGCCGGAGCTGGTTGACCGTCGACTGGATCCATTCCCGCACCTGCTCGCTGATCTCGAGTACGAGGCGGGCGTCGCCAGCGCCTTCGGGCCCGTATTGGGCCACGTCGATCGGCTCGCCGAAAGCGATGAACCACTTCGAGGGCAGCGGCAGCAGCCCGGCAAGGCCAAGCCAGGGGAACGTCGCGGTGATGGGCAGGCTGGGCAGCCCCAGCAGCCGGGCTAGGGGCTGGAGATCGGCGAGAACGGGGTGCACCTCCTCCGAGCCGACGACCGCGACGGGAATGATGGGCGCGCCCGTGCGCAGCGCGACCTGAACGAAGCCGCCGCGGCCCAGGCGGCGGATCCGGTAGCGGTCGCGGTACCGCTTCGCCGCGCCCTTTACGCCCTCCGGGAAAACGCCGACCAGCTCGTCGCGCTCGAGCAGCGCGGTCGCGTTGTCGGGATGCGCGAGCACGTTGCCCGTCTTGACCAGGAGCATGTTGGTGAACGGGACGGCGAACGCCCAGTCGACGACCAGCATGCGGGCGTGGCGCGGCTGCGGATGCTCCGCGATGATCGCCGTCCGGATCATCGCGCCGTCGTAAGGAACGATGCCCGCGTGGTTCGCGACCAGGAGCGCACGCCCGCGGCCCGGAACGTTCGTCACCCCGTCGACCTCGACCCGCCAGTAGTTGCGAAACAGCCAGAGCGCGAACTGTGTCACGCGCTCGGTGAATTCGGGGTCGAATCCGAAGCCGTCGTCTCTGAGCTCCAGCTCGTCGCTGGGGCTCATCACGCGCAGAGCTCCCAACGCCGTCCATTATCATCAGCACCGGCCTCGACATGCCACTCGCCCTGCAGGCCGCTGCGCACGAATACATCGGCTGGCTTCAGATCGAAGCGAATCGCAGCCCGAACACGGTCCGCGCCTACGACGGAGAGATCCGCAGGCTCCTCGGATTTCTCGCCGACCACGGCCATTCACTCGAAGTCGACAAGCTCCGGCACGACGACCTGCGCGCGTATCAGCGCTTCCTGGCTGACCGTCTCAAGAGCCCTGCCTCTCGCGCCCGAGCCCTGGTCGCGATCCGCTCGTGGCTGCGATGGATCGCGCGCGAGGGCCTGATCGAGCACGACCTCTCCAACGGCATCACGCTGCCGAAGCTCGAGCAGCGCCTGCCGAAACCGATCGACCCCGACGAGCTCACGCGGTTGCTGAACGCGCTGCCGAGCGGGACGCCGCTCGAGAAACGCGACCGCGCCCTCGTCCAGTTCCTGGTGAGCACGGGATGCCGGATCTCCGAGGCCCTCGCGCTCGACCGCACCGACTTTCCGCGCTCCGGGAATCGTCTTGTCGTCACCGGCAAAGGCTCGAAGCAGCGAAGCGTCTACCTGACCGCCGACGCGCGCTCGGCGATGGAGGAGTACCTGAGCGCCCGTGAGGACGCGTGCCTCGCGATGTTCATCAACTTCGACCGCTCCGCGGGTGACGACCGCGAGCGCCGCCTGACCCCGGCCGGGGCGCGCTACATCGTGAAGCAGATCCGCAACGCGCTGGGGGCGTGGTCCTTCAAGTCGCCACATGTCGCGCGCCACACCGCCGCGACCACGCTGCTCGAGGTCACCGGCGGGGACGTGCGCCTGGTCCAGGAGGTCCTGGGCCACGCCAACCTCAACACGCTGCAGGGCTACACGAAGATCGTCGACAGCCGCAAGCAGGAGGCGTACCGGCTCTACCAGGAGTTTCTGGACGACAAGAGGAGCGGCAAGAAAAAAGCCTGAAATCCGACTCCTCGCCGGGAATTAGTATTTGCCCGTGGCCGAGCTCAAAGACGCCAAGCTGCTCAAGGGCATCCCCGACTCCGAGCTGCGCTCGATCGAGAAGCAGGTGAAGATCGTGAGGCACCCCGCCGGGCACGAGATCGTGGTCCGGGGCGAGGGCGGGGTCGGATTCATGATCATCACGGACGGGAACGTGAGCGTCAAAACCGTGACCGGCAAGACGCGCAAGCTCGGTCCGGGCGACTCGTTCGGCGAGATGGCGCTGCTCGACCAGGAGGGCCGAAGCGCGACCATCACAGCCGACACGGAGGTCACCCTCGCCAGCATCCCCGAGTGGAACTTCAAGCCTTTTCTGAAAGAGCATCCCGAGGTCGCGTACCGCCTGCTTCAGACCATGTCGAGGCGGATCCGGCAGGCGGAAGCCGAAGACTAGGTCTGGCCGGCTCTGATTCGAGTCCCGGAGCGTAAGCTCCGGCGCCATCCGAACTCTCGCCGCCGCGATCGCTTCGACTCTCGCGCTGATCTGCCTTGGTGTGACGATGCCGGCCTGCTGCTGCGGCGGCGCTCCAGGCCCGCCGTCGCCGAAGGCGGGCCCGCCTGGTGACTTATCCGGCCAGGTCCAGTTTCCGTCGGAGATGGCGCCTTCTTCGCTGGCCGTGTACGCATGGAACCGGGACCGGTCCTACATCGACACCGCGTTCTACGTGATGACCCGGGTGACGGCGCCCGCGACGACCTATCAGCTCTATGTCCCGCCAGGTGACTACACGGTCGTGGCCCGGCTCGACTCGGACCCGATGAGCGCCGCGGGCTATCCGACGTCGGTTCGCGTGGAGGCCACGCAGAGCCAGACGCACATCGACATCTCCAACTGGGGATCGCTTGCCGCCGCCGACGTCCTGTGGCGGATCGACACCTTCGGCTCGCCGCTGTCGCTATCGCCAGACAGCGCAACGCCGCCGGCCGCATCGACCGAGTCGCCGAGCCCGCTGCCGGTCCGCATGCGACCACATGGGCCGACCCCGCCTCTTCCCGCGGCACTCAACCTTGCCTCGTACTACTACAGCAACTACGTGATCCACCTCGACCTGCCGCCCGGTTGGAACCAGATCCATCAAGCAGCTCAGCCGGGCCCGCACTTGCCTTACTACTTCGTCAACGAGAACGTGCAGAGTCCGTTGAGCCTCGACGCGCATGGCGTCCTTCTCGTCGTCCAGGAGCTGGGCGGTTCCTGCTTCCCACTCAGGATCCCGGGTGTGACCGCGGAGGCGAGCTTCTTCAACACGCAGCAGGGGATGGCCCACTTCTACTTCCTCGACCGCAACGGACCGGTCGGCCGGCAGCCGTTCGCGGGCTCGGAGTACTTCGGCACGAAGCAGGCCGGCGGGAGCTGCCTCTTCTTCAAGTTCGCCGGCGCGACGCCGGCCGCGCGCGACAACAACCTGGTTCTGTTCGACCAGATAGTCTTTCAGGCGAGGTACGAGCCGGCCTAGGCGAGAGTCTCGACGACCAGCCTTGCGACCTCGGCCGCGGCATTGAAGTCCTGGGTCAGACGGTTCTTGGTCAGGGCGAAGGCGGTTCCGGTGGCGCTGTCGAAGAACGCGAAGCTCCCGCCCACGCCGCCGACGCCGAACGCCGTCGGCGGATCCTGCGGCTCCTGGCCCGGGATGCCGGCCGCGTAGCCCAGAGCCCAGGTCGTCGGCATGCCGAACACCTCGTCGACGCCTGAGAACGGCGTGGCGATGGCCTCGCGTACCCGCGACTCCGGGAGCAGCCGGACGCCGCCGACGGTCCCGAGCATCGCCGCGTACATACGCGCGATGGCACGCGCGGAGGTCTTGCCTCCGGCCGGGATGTCGGCGGCCAGGGTGTCCGGGCGGTTGCCGAACGCCGCGTTCGGCATGAGCGACATCGGCGCCGCCTTGAACATCGGAAGGTCGGGCGGCATCTCCGGCATCTGGAAGTTCGGCGGAAGCGGTGCGTCTTCGAGCACCGCCAGGCGGTGCTGCTCGCGTTGCGGCATGCCGAAGTAGAGCTCGTTTTCGACCCCCAGCGGTCCCGAGATCTCCTCACGGAGGATCTCAGAGATAGGCCTGCCGGTGACGCGGCGGATGATCTCTCCGGTGATGTAGCCGAAGGTGTAGGCGTGGTAGCCGATCTTCGAACCGGGCTCCCACCACAACTTCTCGGCGGCGATTGCCGCGCACATCTTGTCCCAGTCGCAGAGGTCCTCGATCGTCGTCGTGAGGGGGATGCCGGGAACTCCCGCGGTGTGGTTGAGCACGTGACGGACCGTCACTTTGTCCTTGCCTTTGGCGGCGAACTCGGGCCACAGCTCCGCGACCGGCGTGTCGTAGCCGAACTTGCCACGCTCGACCAGCATGTGGACGAGCGTCGAGGCGGCGGCCTTGACGACCGAGTAGCAGTAGACCGGCGTGTCGGAGGTATAGACGCGACCGGTGGCGGGGTCGGCGATGCCGGCGACCGCGTCGACGACCTGCCGGCCGTGGTGGTAGACCGCGACCTGGAGGCCTCGCTCAGACCCGGATTCGACCATCTCGTCGATGGCCTTCTGAACCTTGCCCTGCACGTCAACCGTCACTGTCTTGCTCATGCCTATATAGACTAGGCAGCCCTTCGAAATTCATCGAAAAAAGAAGGCCGGGCTCACTCGAGCCCGGCCCTTGGATTGTCTTCTGGAGCCGGCTTACTCGTCCTCGATCTGGTTGTACATGAGGCTGTCCTGGATCTCGTAGAGAGCGTCCATCGCCTCCATCACCGAGGCCGGCTTCGCCTGGGCCAGGACGGTGACCTCCGGCGACTCCTCGATGACCTTGTTGATGGCCACCGAGAGGACTGGCGGCATCTGCCGCTGGTCGGCCAGGTTCAGCATCTCCAGCTCGTTCAGGAGCTTGTCGATGTAGTGCATCTTGTTCCGGCGGGCGTACTTGGCCCGCTGGATCCGGCGCTCCCGCGCGGTCATGTGCTCGATAGCGCGGCTTGCCTGCTTGATCATGGGCATACCCTTTCTATCTCCTCCGCGTACCAAGTTTAGGGCGCGAGCGTCTTTTGTCAAGAACCGCCTGTAATAAATCGTTTTACCGATTTGGGCCTGTGCTAGAGTCGCTGCAGGCGACCGGATGAGGGCCTGATGATTGCCGGCCGTTCGACCCGCATGGAGATCCTCGAGCTGCTTCGGCGCAGGGGCCGATCGAGCGCGGAAACCATCGCCGGCGACCTCGGCGTGACGGCCAACGCGATCCGCCAGCACCTCACCAACCTCGAGCGCGACGGCCTCGTGGTCAGCCAGCCCGAGCGCGCCGGACGGGGACGGCCCTCGCTGCTCTTCGCCCTGACCGAGCGGGCGGACTCCGTATTCCCCAAGCGCTACGGGCAGCTCGCGACCATGGTCCTGCAGGAGGTCCAGGAGATGGGCGGCCCGGAGGCGCTCGACGAGATCTTCGGCCGCGTCGCCGCCAGGCACGCCGACGCCATCGAGCGCGACCTAAAGGGACTCGAGTTCGACGAGAGGATGCGGCGTGTGGTCGCCTGGATCGGGCGCGCGGGCACGCTGGTCGAGCAATCCGATGGCCCGGAGGAGGTCAAGGTGACCATCCACAACTGCCCCTTCCGAAACACGGCGCTGAAGTTTCCGCAGGTCTGCACGATCACCCCGCAGCTCATCTCCAGGCTCACCGGTGCAGCCGTTTCGCAGTCGGACTCCATCCATCGCCGAGACCCCTACTGCTCCTTTGTCGTCCAGCGCCCTACCAACTCTTAGCAGCTCCCAGGTCAAGCAGGTCGACGCGCTGTGTGCCGAGCGTTTCGGCATTCCGACCGAATGGCTGATGGAGGCCGCGGGGTGGCAGATCGCTCGTTTCGTCCGCCCCAACGCCCTCGTCGTGTGCGGTGTGGGCAACAACGCAGGTGATGGATTGGCTGCCGCCCGCCACCTTCACCGCTGGGGCCGTCTGGCCGGGGTTTGCTGTGTCGACGCCCCGCGGCTTCGGGGACCCGCGGCTGCAGAGCTCGCGGTGCTCCGGAAGCACGGCGTGGCGCCTTCCGCTGAGCTGGACTTCGGCGACGCGGAGGTGGTGATCGACGCCATCTTCGGCACCGGTCTGACACGGGCGCCCGAGGGCAAGTTCGCGGAGTGGATCGAGGCAATCAACGCTTGTGGCAGGGAGGTCATCTCCGTGGACGTCCCGTCCGGCCTCGACGCAGAGTCCGGACTCGCCTACTCTCCAATCGTGCACGCCGATGTGACGATCACGCTCGGACTGCCCAAGCGTGGCCTCGATGGCATGGCCGGCAACGTCGTGGTGGTCGACATCGGGATCCCTTGGGAGGCGTATGCGGCGCTGGGTATCGACCTGCCGGCGCAGGCTTACGAGCTGATCCGGCGTTGACGCGAGAGGTCGTTTGGGACCACGGCGTCTCTCTTCCCGGTCACCGGCTGTGGCTGGACCCGCTGGTCGTCCGCAGCTTTGCGTTCATCTCGCACGCGCACACCGACCATGCGCGCCGGCACAAGGAGGCGCTGCTGACGCCCCAAACGCTGGCCCTGATCCCCGAGGCGCGCCGGCCTCGCGGCTGGCGGATGCTCGGTTTTGGCGAGACGATGCGCCGCGGCGATGGCACCGTCACCCTCCACTCAGCGGGCCATATGCTGGGGTCGGCGCAGCTGCATTTCGAGCACGACGGCTGGTCGGTGCTTTACACGGGCGACATCAAGCTTCGGCAGCCGGGCCGCGTCGAGACGTTCGTTCCGCGCGCGGATGTCCTGATCCTCGAGACGACATACGGTCGCCCGCACTTTCGCTTCGGCGATCCGGACGAGACGGTGGAGCTGATCGCTCGCTGGTGCCGGCGGGCGCTGGACAGCCACGTGACGCCTGTGCTCTTGTGTCACGCCCTCGGCAAGACCGAGGAGGTGATGCTCCAGCTGGCCCAGTTTGGATTCGAGTTCGCGCTCGAGAAGCGGTGCGTACCGTGCGCGCGTCAGTACGCAGCGGCCGGCCGTTCGCTTCCAGACTGGATCGAGCTGAACGGCGAGCCGGTCCCAGACCGCGTCGTCATCGCACCGCCCGCAGGCAAGGACGACATCCGGCGGCTGGGCCGGTACCGCACGGCCTTGATCTCCGGCTGGGCGAAAGATCCTGACTTCGCCAGGTTGTTCGGCGCGGACGCGACCTTCGATCTGTCCGACCACTGCGACTTCGACGAGCTTATGGAGGTGGTCGAGCGCTCAGGCGCCAAGCAGGTCTACACCGTCCACGGGTTCACCGAAGACTTTGCGCGCTCCCTGCGGCGAATGGGCGTGAAGGCCTGGGCTCTGGAGGCCAACGAGCAGCTGGCGCTGGCCCTCTAGGGCGTCAATCACTCCGTTTTGCGCAAAAGGCCCACGTCGGCGCCGTTTGATGGGGCCGTTTTGCGCAAAACGTGTCTGGTTGGGGGTTAGCGGAGCGCCCAGCCCGACCTAAGCACGGCCCGCCGCAGGTCGTGGTCGCCCGCGGCGGCGTCGCTGAGCTTCGTCAGCAGCAAGTCCACCCACGCCGCCAGCTCGACGGCCGGCGCCAGCTCCAGGAGCTCGTTCTTGACCCGGGCGCGGAAGCTGCGGCCGTCGATGTCGATCTGCAGCTCGGTGATCGGCCCTCGGTTCAAGTGCCCGCGCTTGGCGTGCGCGATCGGGATGCGCTCGACCAGGTAGTCGAGCAATTCGTCGGGCGCGTCGCGTTCGACGAGGGGCGCGTGGCAGAAGACGCACGCGTCGTCGATGGGCAAAGCCGGAGCGGAACAGACTGTGCAATTCATTGGTATGGCGGGTACCAGGGCGGTTGTTAGTCCGTGTAGCGCGTTATTGTGCCGTCCTCGCGGCGCTTTTCATCCTGGTATAACGGGCAATCCTCGAAGTTGCGCACGCAGATGGGCGGGCTGTCGCTGAACGCGTATTTGCGCTTGGAGCGGTGGTCGACGTGGCAATCGAAGCGGTAGACGCGCAGAGGACCGGTCCGTTCCTTGACCAGTTCCTCGAGGTAAGGGCACCTGCGCATCGAGCCCTACGATAGGTCACCGTCCTCATGTTGCATCTCGATATCGGCACGGATCGGCGGTACTTCGGCGCCCATGCGCCCGATCTCCGTCGTTGCCGACTGCGCTTCTCGCTCGGGCATGCCCGATGCGCTCGCTGCGATGCTCGTCGGCGCCTAGGATCTCGGGCACCTGGACCGCCGAATTCCTCGCCGCCCGGCCGACGTCGAGATGCTTGAGTTCGCTAGAGCAGGCGCGGCCGTGGGCCGCACGCCCGCCACACTCGAGAAGACGCGCACCCTGGGGGCCTACTTCCGCACCCTCGACGAGGACGACCTGCGCCGCGCCGCCGTCTACATGAGCGGGCGCACGTTTCCGCCCTCGCAGCGGCGCACGCTCGGCCTTGGCTGGACGACCCTCAGCAAGGTCATCTCCTCGGTTTCGCGGCGAGACGAAGAGGAACTGGGACGGATATTCCGCAAGCACTCAGACCTCGGCGACTGGGCAGGCGAGGCGGTGCACGGCGCCACAGAGCCGGCGCCGGTGACGCTCGCCGAGGTCGAGGCCACGCTGGAGGCGATCCGCTCAGCCCGCGGCAACGCCAAGGCCGCGCCGCTCGAGGCGATGGTCCGGCGCATGGACGCCGAGTCCGCGAGGTTCTTCATCAAGATCATCTCCGGCGAGATGCGGATCGGCCTCAGCGAAGGGCTGGTCGAGGCGGCCATCGCGGATGCGTTCGAGGTCTCGATCACCCAGGTCAAGCGCGTCCACCTCGTCACGGGCGACATCGGCGAGACGGCGGTCCGCTGCAAGCGCGGCGAGTTCGAGGCCAGCAAGATCACGCTCTTCCAGCCGGTCCGCTTCATGCTCGCGAGCCCGGTCGAGACGCCGCAAGAAGCCTTCACGCGTATGGGCGCCGACACCGTGTGGACGGAGGAGAAGTACGACGGCGTGCGGTGCCAGCTGCACCGGCAGGGACCTCGGGTCGAGCTTTTCTCGCGGGACCTGAAGGAGACGACGGGCGCGTTTCCGGAGCTGGTCGAGGCCGCGCCGGGCATCGGCCATGACGTGCTGTTCGACGGCGAGGTGCTCGCGCATCGAGACGGCCGCGTGCTGCGCTTCTTTGAGCTGCAGCATCGCCTCGGCCGCAAGAAGGTCGACGACGAGCTGCGCCGCGAGGTGCCTGTGGTGCTCGTGATCTTTGACCTGTTGTGGCTCGACGGCCGCACTCTGCTCGACGAGCCCCTGACCGCGAGGCGCAAGCAGCTCGAGAGCCTCGGCCTAGCGCACCCTTTCCTCCTCGCGCGGCTCGAGGAGGCGACCGGCCCCGAGCACCTGGACCGCGTATTCAAGGAGACGCGCGAGCGCGGCAACGAGGGGCTGATGGTCAAGGATCCGCTGAGCCCGTACACGCCCGGGCGTCGTGGCCTCGCCTGGCTCAAGTTGAAGCGGCCGCTGGCGACTCTTGACGTGGTGGTCACCGCCGTCGAGTGGGGGCACGGCAAGCGGCGAGGCGTACTGTCCGACTACACCTTCGCGGTCAAAGACACGCGGTCGGGCAAGCTCGTGAACGTCGGCAAGGCGTACAGCGGTCTCACAGACGCCGAGATCGCAGAGTTCACCAAGAAGTTTCTCGAGATGACGATCGAGGACCAGGGCTTCCGGCGCATGGTCCGCCCCGAGGTCGTGCTCGAAGTAGCGTTCGACTCCATCCAGCATTCGGCCCGGCACCTCAGCGGCTACGCGCTGCGATTTCCGCGCATCGTACGCATCCGCGACGACAAGCCCGTGGACGAGATCGACACGCTCGAGCGTGTCGAAGAGCTCTACGACCGGTACTTCGGCGAGAAGTCTGAGGTTGCGCTGTCGCAGGTCGCCGAGACTTGAGGCTGACCTTCATGGGCGTCGCCGGCGCCCGGTTCATGGTCGCCAGGCAGGTCGCGGCGTCAGGCGGGCTCTTCCTCGAAGAGGGCGATACCAGGCTCAGCCTCGATCCCGGCCCTGGCGCGATCGTGCGTTACGCGCAGAGCGGCGTCGACCTGACGACGCTGGACGCGATCGTGCTCAGCCATCGTCACCTCGACCACACCGGCGACGTGAACGTGATGCTCGAGGCGATGACCGACGGCGGTTTTCAGCACCGGGGCCGCCTGTTCTGCCCCTCGGACGCGCTCGATGACGACCCGGTAGTCCTCAAGTACGTGCGCCGGTTTCCGCGCGAGATCGTGCGCCTCGCGCCCGAGACGACCTACACGGTCGACGGATTGAGCTTCACGACCAGCGGCCGCCACGTCCACCAGTCGGAGACTTACGGGTTCCGCTTCGGGGACAAGCTCGGCTGGATCACCGACTCGGGCTACTACGACGGCATCGCGGAGCAGCACCGGGCCGACGTGATGATCATCCACACCGTGCTGCGCGACTGCGTCGCGACGCTGCCGCACCTGTGCATAGCGGACGCCGAGCGGATCATCCGCGACGCCAGGCCGCGGATCGCCTTTCTGACGCACTACGGGATGACGGTCTGGCGGGCCAACCCGTCTGAGATCGCCGCCGGCCTCTCGCAGAGAACCGGAGTCGACGTACGCGCCGCGACCGACGGCCTTTCCATCGACCTGTGAGGACCCTTTTGTGAATCGCTGGCGGTGGCGCGGCTCGGTCGCGCTTCTCGCCGTTGCGCTCGCCTTCTTCATCTACCCGCTGCTGCCCAACGACGACGTCATCAACTCCGACTGGCCCCCATTCGCCACCGGCGCGCGGCTCATCGTTTCCGACCCGGGGCACCTCTACGACCTCGAGGCGCAGCAGCGCGCCGAGAGCGACGTCACGGGAGGGAGGGTGCTGGTGACCGTGGGGATCCACGGCATCCTTCCTTTCCTCGCACCCGCATGGGTGGCGCTGCTCGCCGTGCCGTTCGACGCGCTCGGGACCGACCTCGGCGGACGGCTGTGGATCCTGGCGGGCCTGATCTGCCTGGCTCTCGGGCTCTACCTCGCCACGCGGCCGCGGCCGCCGAACGCGATTCTGCCCGCCTTCGCCGGCGTACCGACGGCGGTGATGATGCTCAACGCCCAGCTCGACGGCTTCGTCGCCCTCGGCATCGGTGCGGCCGTCGCGCTGTGGTCCCGCCCTTACCTCGCCGGCCTGGCGCTCGGGCTGACGCTGATGAAGCCGCAGCTCGTGCTGCCCATGGGGGTCGCGCTGCTCCTGGCACGCCGCTGGAAGGTCCTCGCGGGTTGGGCTGCGTCGGGCCTCGCCCTGCTGCTGCCGACTCTCGCCCTCGACCCACACTGGCTGACCGACTGGCTCGGCCAGACCCGCGCAACGGTCGCGCCGGTCAGCCGCGAGGTCGACGTCGCGCATCTTGGGGTCTTGCTGCCGGGGCCGACGGTGGCGGTCCTCGTGGTGCTGGCCGTGGCGCTCATCGTCTACCTGGCGTGGCGTCGCCGCGAGGATTTCAGGACCGCGGCGGCGATCCTGGTCATCGGTGGAGTCATGGCCTCGCCGCACGCCCTGCCCGCGGACCTGGTCCTGGTCGCCGTCGGGCTCGCGATCTGGGGTAAGGCGTCCTGGTTCGAGTGGCTGGTCTTGAGCATCGGCGCGCTGATCGCGGCCCTGGCGCCGGCTCCGTTGCCCGCCCTGGTCGCGCTTGTGGTGTTCGTTGTGCTGCTTCTGCGGATCAGCCTTTGGCCGAAGCCAGCGACATCGGGACCCGCGTCGCCGCGATGATGCCGTCGATCAGCCCGTACTCGACCGCCTCCTGAGGCGTCAGGAAGTAGTCGCGGTCGGTGTCGCGCTCGACGCGTTCGAGGGGCTGGCCGGTGTGCTTGGCGATCAGCTCGTTGAGCACCGAGCGGATGCGAATGATCTCCTTGGCGTGGATGTCGAGGTCGGTCGCCTGGCCCTGGAGCCCCTTGCCGCCGATGAGCGGCTGATGCATGTGGATCGTCGCGCTGGGAAGCGAGAAACGCTTGCCCTTCGCCCCCGCCATCAGCACGACCGTGCCGAAGCTTGCGGCGCGGCCGATGCACACGGTCGAGATCGGCGCCTGGACGTACTGCATGGTGTCGTAAATGGCCAGGCCCGCGGTTACGGCGCCGCCGGGAGAGTTGACGTAGACCTGGATCTCCTTCTCCGGGTCGTCGGCGGCCAGGTACATGAGCTGGGCGACCACGAGGTTGGCCACGACGTCGTCGATCGGCCGGCCGATGAGGATGATGCGGTCTTTCAGCAGGCGCGAGTAGATGTCGAAGGTGCGCTCGCGGTTGCCGCCTTCGTTCTCGACCACGGTGGGGACGTATGCCAAGTTGCATCGCAGCTTACGGAAAATGCTGCTCGCACCATCTGATTTCTTCGCCGGCTTGCGTAAAGGGCTCAAGGCACAGCTGCCCGCGGTACTGCGCGACTTCCGGACCACGCGAGGCCGGGGCCGGCTTATGAAGGTCTACTTCGCCGAGCCCGCCTTCCACTACGAGGCCTGGCACCACACGGGCGCCGGTAGGCTGGAGATCGGGCTGCACTTCGAGGCGACGGCGGACGCAAACGAGGCGGCCTTCGAGTACTTCCGAGCGCGGATGGTGGAGGTCAAGGCGGGCCTGCCGCGCGCCGAGCTCGAGCCCTGGGACCGAGGCTGGTCGCGGCTCTACGAGACGCTGCCCGCCCCGCGCCTCGACGAGCGCGTCCTCGGCGACGCCGTGGAATGTTTGGCCGTCTACGTCGTTACGCTGCAACCGATGGTCGATGAGTTCTGGAGGAGCCGCGATGAGGACAGTTGAGGTGACCGACGACCTGCAGGCGTACCTGGACGGCCTGCTTCCGAAGCGCGACGCCGTGCTTGTGCGCATGGAGGAGGAGGCGGCCCGCGAGGGCATCCCGATCGTCGAGGAGCACGAAGGGATGCTGCTGTACCTGTTGGTCAAGATCGCCGGCGCGAAGCGGATCCTCGAGCTCGGCACCGCGACGGGTTACAGCGGGATCTGGCTCTTACGCGGCACCGATGGCGGAACCCTGACCACCTACGAGATGGATGCCGAGCGCGCGAAGCGCGCCCGTGCCAACTTTGCCGAAGCAGGATTCGGAAAGCGGGCGCTGGTGCTCGAGGAGAACGCTAAGGACGGCCTCGAGAGGCTGGACGCCCGGTTCGACGTCTGCTTCATCGACCTGCTGAACTCGTTCCGGTCCGAGGAGATCACGCGTCGGGTGACCGAGCTCTGCGTCGAGCGGCTGGACGCGGGCGGTTTGTTGATGGCCGACAACGCGCTGCGCCAGGGCGAGGTCCTCCATCCGGGGAACCAGCAGGCCAAGAACGTGGCGTTCTACAACGACTTCATCTCCAGGCATCCACGGCTGGAGAGCGTCGTGATCCCGCTCCGTGACGGCCTGTCCGTCGCCCGGGTGAGGGACTGAAGCTGTTTTGCGCAAAAGCGTGTGTCCGGGGGCCGAATCCGCGGTGTTTTGCGCAAAAGGCTGATCGAGAGGACTAGGCCGGCTTCTTTTCGTCCCCTTCGATCCAGAACGTCCCGTCCGCCGCGTGCTCCTTCTTCCATATCGGCACCGACTCCTTGAGCCGGTCGATTCCCCATTTGCACGCCTCGAACGCCTCCTGGCGGTGCGGACACGAGACCGCGACGACAACCGAGACCTGGCCGATCTCCAGGTGGCCGGTGCGGTGCGCCATCGCCACCCGCGACTCGGGCCAGCGGTCTTTGATCTCCTGGCCGATCTTCCGCATCTGCGGCACCGCCATCTCGGCGTACGCCTCGTAGTCGAGGTGCGTGACCGTCTGTCCTCGCGAGTTGTCGCGCACGATCCCGCTGAACGTGCAGATCGCACCGGCGCCTGGGTGCGAGACGACCGCCTCGAGCTCGCGCGCGTCGATCGGGTCCATGGTCACGTCGTAGCGCATCGGGCCCCTCCGCTCACGGGCGGGATGAACGCCACCTCGTCGCCCTCCGAAACGTGCTCGTCCCAGCCGGCGAACTCCTGGTTCAGCGCGCCGCGGACAGAATCTCGAGCCGGCAAGGCCGGGTGCTTCGTGCGGAGCGCGGCGTAGACGTCGGCCAACGTCGAACCCGGCGGGACCTGCAGCGCGGCGTTTTCCGCCCCCGCGAGCTCGCGCAAGCGTGCGAAGAAACGGACGCTCACCGCGACCGCTATCGCCATGCGCGCATCTTACGAAGCCACGAAGACGTGGACTTCCTTGCCCGAGTCGAGGGCGCGCTCCACCGTGGTTCGAGTCCCTTTCGACGACCCGTCCCAGAACGCGACCAGCACGTCGCACGCGTCGACAAGGCGCTGGTTGCGGGCCGCGGCCTTGCTCGCGTCTGCGAGCTCCTCGAACGAGGCCGGCAGCACCCGCACCGGGATGCCCTTATCCCGCGCCGCCTTGGTGGCCGCCGCGTCCACGCCCGAAGCGCTCCCGGTGATGATCGACGCGCCGCGCGGCAGCGTGTCTACGTATTCGGTGACCCGAGCCGGGGCCGCGAAGTGCCGGCTGCCGACGATCGCGAACTTCAACTGCCCGGCAACTACCCGGCGGTGGAAGCGCTCTTGCCGATCATGTGGACGTTCTTCTCGAACATGTCCCGCAGCTTCGCCGCCTGGCGGTCGTAATCCTCCGGGTTCGGCCAGCTGTCGCGCGTGTCCAGCACCTCACGCGGCACGCCTGGCACCCGGTTCGGGATCTGCAGCCCGAACACAGGGTCGATGTGGGTGGAGGCGCCGCGCAGCTCGCCCTGCAGGATCGCGCGCACGATCGCGCGCGTGTGCGCGATTGACATCCGCTCACCGACGCCGTACGGACCGCCGACCCAGCCGGTGTTCAGCATCCACACGTCGGAGTGGTGGCGCGTCACCCGCTCGACCAGCATGTCGGCGTAGCGCTCCGGCGGCAGGACGAGGAACGGCGCCGCGAAACAGGTGGAGAAGATCGGCTCGGGCTCGGTGACGCCCCGCTCCGTGCCGGCCACCTTGGCCGTGTAGCCGGACAGGAAGTAGAAGCGGATCTGCTCCTCGTCCAGTCGCGACACGGGCGGCAGCACGCCGAACGCGTCGGCGGACAGGAACATGATGTTGTGCGGGTGGCTGCCCATCCCGGTGATCACCGCGTTGGGGATCAGGTCGATCGGATATGCGGCGCGGGTGTTCTCCGTCTTCTCGTCGGAGTCGTAGTCGGGAATCCGCGTCCGCGGGTCGTAGACGACGTTCTCGAGGATCGTGCCGAAGCTCTCGGTCGCGGTGTAGATCTCCGGCTCCGATTCCTTGTGGATGCGAATGGTCTTCGCGTAGCAGCCGCCCTCGAAGTTGAAGATCCCGCGGTCGCTCCAACCGTGCTCGTCGTCTCCTATCAGTCGGCGTGAGGGCTCGGCCGAGAGCGTCGTCTTGCCCGTGCCGCTCAGGCCGAAGAACAGGGCGACGTCAGAACCGTCGGGCTCGGTGTTGGCGGAGCAGTGCATCGGAAACACGTTCTGCGCGGGGAGCAGGTAGTTCAAAGCCGTGAAGATCGACTTCTTGATCTCGCCCGCGTAGCCGGTGCCGCCGATGATCACGATCCGGCGGCCGAGGTTGACCAGGATGAACGTCTCGCTGCGGGTGCCCTCGACCTTTGGATCCGCCTTCACCGACGGCAGCGAGATGACCGTGAAGTCGGGCTCGAAGTTCAGCAGCTCGTCCGCGGTCGGGCGGATAAAGAGGTTGCGCGCGAAGAGGCTGTGCCACGCCAGCTCGCTGACCACGCGCACGCGGAGCCGGTACCGCGGATCGGCGCACGCGAATACGTCCTGTGTGTAAACCGGGTGTGTACGGACGTACTCCTCCATCTTCGCGAGCAGCAGGTCGAAATTCGCACTCGCGATCGGCTGGTTGCCAGGGTGCCACCAGATGGCGTCCTGGCTCGTCGGCTCCTTGACGAAGAATTTGTCCCGCGGCGAGCGGCCGGTGTGCTTGCCGGTCTCCGCGGTCAGGGCGCCGGTGGAAACTATGGCGGCCTCGTCGCGACGGACCGCCTCCTCGTACAGGGCGGCGGGGCTCAGGTTGCGCCGTTCGACGGCGACTTCTCTCTCCGCGACCACTAGAGTGTCCCGCCCCCGAGCTTCCTCGTGTCTGCGCGTCCTCGGCGGCCGGGCGCCTGCGGCGCTGAAGGCTGCGTCAGGGGGCCCGGCGCTGCGTCGTCGCGCACATTCAGTGCGCTCCTAGCCGCGCCACCCCTTCCTTGCCTCCGGCCGCCGATGCCACGCATCCACTTCGGAACTCGGGCGCGCGACACTCTTTCCAGCCTAAGCGATGCGCGCCCGGCCGCGAGCACTCGCGCGCCGGCGCTGCTTGCCGGTGACGTAGTCGATCAGGATGTACTCGCCCAGCCGGTCCGGCGAGACGAAGAACGCCCGTCCCTTGTTGATCCGGGTCATCTGGTTGATGAACTCGGTCAGGTACGGCCCGCGCTCGAGCATGAACGTGTTGATCACGATCCGGTCGCGCGTGCAGCGTTTGACCTCGCTCAGCGTCTGCTGGATGGTCTTGTAGGTCGGCGGATAGGCGAATGACGCCCGGCCGTTTTCCTCGAGGTGGGCGGTGGGCTCGCCGTCCGTGATCATGATCACCTGCCGGTTGCCTCGGTGCTTGGCCAGCAGCGAGCGCGCGAGCTGGAATCCGTGCTGCATGTTGGTGCCGTACACGTAGTCGTTGAGCGCAAGCTGCGGCAGCGTCTGCGGCTTGAGCTCGACCGCGTAGTTCGAGAAGCCGACGACGTACAGCGAGTCGCGCGGGTACTGGGAGCGGATCAGCGAGTCGAGCGCGATCGCCACCTTCTTGGCGGCGAGGAAGCACCCGCGCAGGAACATCGAGCGGCTCATGTCGATCATCAGCACGGTCGACGCCTGCGTCATGTGCTCGGTGCGGTGGACGATGAAGTCGGGGGCCGCCATCTTCACCGGCACCTTCGGTCCCTCGCGCACGATCGAGTTGAAAAGCGTCTCCTTCATGTCGAGCAGGAACGGGTCGCCGTACTCGTACTGCTTCAGCTCGTCGGACGCATCGGTGCCGAGGCCGCCGCGCCACAGGCTGTGCTGGCCCATGCGCGTCTTCTTCAGCTGGTCGAAGATGTCGCGCAGCGCCGACTGGCCGATGCGGCGCATGCCGCGCGGCGTCAGCTCCAGCCGCCGGCCCTTGCGCTCGACGTAGCCCGCCTTCTCTAGCACATCGGTAACCTGGCGCAGCTGGTCGAGCGCCTGCCGCGCCTCGGGACCGAGCAGCTGCTGTGCCAGCGAGCGGTCGACGTCGTCCGGCCGGAAGCTGCCGCGCTCGAGCTGCGACTCCAGGCGGTCCATCTGCTGCAGCCGCTCCATCAAGCCCATGGCCTCGCCGAGGCTCATGGGGTCCTCGCCAAAGAACGGATAGCGCTCAGTCAGCTCGGAGGGCGGCATCATCGCCTGCATGAACCCGGACAGGCGCGCGAGCTCCAGCCGCAGCGAGTCGTCCTGGAGCAACGCGTCCATCATCTGACGCAGCTCTTCGCGCGCCTCGGGGCTCATTGACTGAAGCAGCGACTGCATCTGCGCCATCTGCCGCTGCATGTGCTCGAGCAGCTCGTCAAGCGAGTTGATTCCCGGCGGGAACATGTCGCCGAACCGCTGCATGAAGCCGTTGAAGTCCGGCGTTCGACCTTCCATCCGGTCCTCGAGCATCTTGTTCAGCTCGCGCACCATGTCACGCACGCGCGAAAGGTCCTGGCCCTGCATCTGCTGCAGCGAGCCCTTGATTCCCTGGAACATCTGGTCGAGCATCTGCTTCTGCAGCTGCTGCATCAGCTCCTCGAACTTCTGCCGCGCCTCGTCGTCCACGAACTCGTAGTTGCGCAGTCCCTTGACGCGGCCGCCGAGGTCGTCGGGCAGCCTGTCCAGCTGGTCGGTTCGCTGGCGCGCGATCCGGTCGAGGAGCTTGCGCGCGTCAGGCGCTGCATCCTGCAGCCGCCGGTCGATGCCTTTGCGCTCGGCGTCGATGACGTCCTGCACCTTCTGGCGCAGCTCTTCGACCGTCGAGTCGAGGTTGTAGCGGCCTAGCTCCTGCTCACGCGCCTCGCGGAGCTGCTTGAGCAGCTGCTCGAGACCAGGCATGTTCGGCGAGCCCCAGCGAAGGAAGCGCTGGAGCGCGGCGTTGAGGTCGCCGTAGTTCATCAGGTCGTCGGAGAGCGAGTCCAGGACGTCGCCGGCGTCCAGCTCGTCCAGCTTCTGCGATCCGTCCCAACGGGAGTAGCGAAACCTCACCCGACCACGCTAGCAGGGCGCCAACCGCCCAGCGCGCGTTCGATGGCCCTCGCCGCCTTCAAGGCGGTGGCGTCGCGCCAGTTCGCCGCCACCACCTGGACGCCGATCGGCATGTTCTCCGGCGAAGTCCCCGCTCGGACCACCACGCATGGGTTGCCGGTGAGGGAATACGGGACGGTGTAGCTCAGCTGGTGATTGGCGACCGGCTTGATCTTCAGCAGCGGCGCGATGTCCGGCGCCACCGGGCTCAGGACGAGGTCGAAGCGGGACATGAACTTCAGTACCGCGGTCCGGAACGCGTCCCACCGCTCGTACATGTGCTCGTAGCTCATGTGCTTTCGGCCCCAGAACGCGAGCGTCACCTGATAGGCCTCACCCAGCGAGGGCGGCCGCTCTTCGATGACGTTGCATCCGGCCTGCGCCAGCGCTCTCGCCGCGGCCTTGACGGTGGCCGCCACCATCGCCGTCGGCCTGGCCAGGCCGTCGTCCGCGTACCAGGCGACGCGCAGGCCCTCCAGCTTCGGCGCGGTCCAGGCCCGCACCGGGACCACGCCGGAATCGAGCCCGTCGGGCCCGGCGAGCACCCGCATCGCGATGCGCAGGTCCGACACGTAGCGGGCCATCGGGCCGACCTGGCCCCGCGTGTTGCTGACCCCGCCGGCCAGGCCGTAAGCGCCGGTGACCGGGATCAGGCCGGCCGTCGGCTTGAGCGCGGCGACGCCGCAGTAGTGCGCGGGGAGCCGGATGCTGCCGCCTGAGTCGCTGCCCAGGCCGAGCGGCGAACCTCCGGCGGCGATGATCGCCGCCTCGCCGCTGCTGGTCACGCCCGGAGAGCGGTTGACGTCGTAGGGATTGCGGGTGGCGCCGCGGGCGGGGGTCCAGCTGTCTTCGTCCGAACCGCTGGGGGGGCAGTTGGTCTTGCCGATCAGGATCGCTCCCGCGCGGCGCAGTCGCGCGACGACCGTCGCGTCGTGGTCGGGGATGCGGCTCCGCAGCATCCGCAGCCCCGTGGTCGTGGGTAGGCCGGCGGTGTTGAAGATGTCCTTGGCGGTAAAGGGCACGCCGTGCAGCGGACCGAGCACGGCATTGGGGTTCTTGGCCCGACGGTCGGCGGCGCGAGCTTCCTTGATCGCGCTCTCGGCGGTGGCGAAGACCACCGCGTTGAGGCGCGGGTTCACGGTGTGGATGTGTTCGAGATGCGCCCTGACGACTTCGACCGAGGACAGCTTCTTGGCCGCGATCGCGCGCGCCAGCCATCCGGCCGGGGCGCCGATGACGTCTCTCACCGCGCGAGATTAGACGCTCGGAGGCTGAATTCAGCCGTAAATGGCATCTTCAGGAGGTGCGACGCCGGCTAGGGCCGGCGGAGCGCAGACGGCCGCGTTTGGGGCGCTAGATAGGAGGAGCTACCAACGTCCCGAAGCGGAACGTCGACAGCATCTGCTCGACAAGAGGCGTCCACTTCAGCTGCGCGTCGTTGGTCCGGGTCAGACCCACGAATGAATAGCAGTACTTTCCGTTCGCGGCCGCTGCCTGGATGTTCCACAACAAGGCTACCGGCTGCTCATTCGCGCCCCACACAACGACGCGGTACCCATCGATGTCGACCGCTGCGGCCGGAATAGTCGATGCAGACCACCCAACCGGCGGCTGGGCTCCCGGACACCCTGAGTTCAGCTCGCTCACCCTCACGTTCAACTCGATTCCGTCGGCGTCCATACCGGCCAGCGTTTGCGCGTTAGTCACGTTTCCGGCGCTGAAGCTCTTGACCTGTTGTGGTTCCATCACTCCTGCCGTCACCGCGTGCCAGTCCGCCGGCATGCTGAGGCTGTAACCCCACGCCGGCTCTTTGTAGGTGATCCATCCCGAAGGCACTGAGGAGGCCGCTGCCGGCGTCGGGGTGGCTTGGTTCCTCACCGACGCGAGCGCCGTCGGCGTCGGGGCCGTGGCTTGGTCCTTGGTCGCCGAGCAGCCGACCCCCATCACCACCGCGCCCAACGCGATCCAGGCTTTCCAACTCTTCATTGCACTAAACCGTCCTCGCCCCTGAAACGCTGGGCGTCAGCTTCGGTTACGAGACTTAGACGCAGGCTCGATACACAGACGCGGGCTTTTGATGCAGCGTTGGACATACGTGCATTTACGCAGGCGAACGAGATGGCATGGGGCCGGTGGTGCCTCTGATGGGCCCTTAAGCGCTAGACGCTGTCTCCCGGCTTGATGTCGAGCACCCTCACGTTGTTGCCCACGAGCTCCTGGAGCTGAGCTGGCGTTCCAGACAGGATCGGGAACGTGCCGAAGTGCATCGGCACGACGGTCTTGACGCCCAGGAGCTGAGCGGCTTTCGCCGCGCGCTCAGGGCCCATGGTGTAGAAGCCGCCGATCGGCAGAAACGCGACGTCGAACTTGCTGAGCTCGGCGATGATGGCCATGTCGCCGAAGACATCGGTGTCGCCGGCGAAGTAAACGGTGAATCCGTTCTCGAACTCGATCACGAGGCCACACGCGTCGCCGCCGTAGACGATGCTCCCGTTATCGTCGGTGATGCCACAGGAGTGCTCGGCGTGGACCAGCGTGACTTTGATTCCGTCGACCTCGATCGTCCCGCCCTGGTTGGCGCCGATGATCTTCTCGCTGTCGAGTCCCTTGGAACCCAGCCACGCGCCGACCTCGTAGTTGCACACGATCGTGGGCTTGGTCCGGCGCGCTATCTCGAGCGCGTCGTGGATGTGATCGAAGTGGCCGTGCGTGATCAGCATCAGGTCGCACGTGTCGACGTTCTTCAGTGTCTCCGGGGCCGCGGGATTGCCCATGACCCACGGATCGATGAGGACCTCTTTGCCCCTGGCGCTGCGTGCTTTCCACGTCCCGTGACCAACCCAGGTGAAGCTGACGTCGGCGTTGAGCGCCATGCTCACTCCCCCTCTTATCCGTCGGCGGTGCGGAAAAGCCGATTCTCCCACACGGCCAGCACGAAGATTCCAATCGCCGCGACAGTCCACAGGTTCGGAAAGAACAGGTCACACGGCTGCTTGTAGAAGCCGAGCAGGCACAGCGCGAGCAGCGCCAGGGTCACGTAGCGCCGACGCTCGACCGCGCGCACGGCGAGCATGAGAGCGCCGGGAAGAAGCGGCAGCCACTGGTAGGGCCAGACCTCGTTGGGGATGAGAGCGCCAAGCGCGAATCCGAGCGACATCGCGTACGCGGGGTTCCAGCCGCTGCGCCACGCCGCCCAGGCGGCCGCTCCCGCGAACGTGAGCGCGCTGGCATAGGAAAGGAAGAGGGCGAGACCCGCGAGGTGGAGCGGCGAGGTGACGAGGACGTAACCGGTGCCGCCCGGGACAGCGAACTGCTCGCCGCCGAGGTAACGCGTGAACAGCGTGCGCACGGAGTCGTAGGCGCAGTCCGGGTTGTGCGAGCCGAGCGACGGAAGCAGGACGTGCTGGTAGTAGAAGATCGCGCCGCCGGAGCCGAGGGGGATGAAGGTGATGGCGGTGATCGCGATCGCCGCCACGCCGAGCGCGACGGCGTAGCGCACGCGATGCTCGGGTCGCGGGCCGATGATCATGGCCGCCGGGAAGTATTTGAGCGACGCGGCGACGCCGCCGGCGACGCCGGCGAGCAACGGCGAGCGCCGCTCCAGCCAGATGGAAGCCATCGCGCAAACCAGCAGGATCCCTCCGCGCTGGCCGGCGCTGACGTCGGCGAAGAGGGGCGGAAAGTAGCCCGCGACCAGCCAGAAGACGGGCCGGGCGAGGGGATGCCGGCTGGCGACGACGCGGTACAGCAGGAGCAGCGCGATGAGCAGCGCGAGGGCGTCGATCGCCGTCCACACCTGGACGCCGACTTCTTTCGGCAGCAGCGCGATCGGCACCGCGAGCAGGGCCACGGGCGGCGGGCTGACGAAGGCGTCGAGGCCGCCGGGCGGGGCGATGATGTGCAGCCGGTCCAGGTAGGTCGCCGCGGCGTCGTACATGTGCGACGGTTCGTTGAGGTAAGCGCGCCCGCCCGCCCACATGCCCTCCGTGTCTGGCCGTCGCGGCGAGAGGATCGTCAGCACAATCACGCGGATCCAGAACACCGCCGAGAGCGCCCAGTAAAGCAACGGGTGGGTGAAAACGCGACGGATGGGTGACACGCGCCGCCTAACGCGCCGCAGATCGGGCCAGGCGACCGACAGGTCGCCGGTCGGGTGGCCGAGGCGAAGGAAGGGGTGGCGCGAGGAGGAGCGCAGCCGAAGCTGCGTGACGACGAAGCGCCGGGCCCCCTGACACACGTATCGGCCGCCCGAGGCCCGAGATGCGGTGCGGGAGTGTGGCGCGGGTCACCCTAATCGGTCGGCACGCCGTTGCTGGAGAGCCAGCTCTTTCTCTTCAAGAAGTCGATGAACGCGGTGACCGGCGCGGGCAGCTTGCGCCGGCGCAGGTGGACGATATGCCAGTCGCGCCGGATCGGAAAGCCGCGCACGTTCAGCTCGACCAGCCTTCCGCTGGCAAACTCGAGCGCAGTGGCGTAGCGCGAGAGGACGGCCAGGCCCAGCCCCGATTCGACCGCGTGCTTGATCGCGCCGTTGGAGCCGAGCTCCATCGCGACGCTCAGCTTCGCGCCGGTCTTGCGCGCGGCCTTCTCGAGCGACAACCGGCTGCCCGACGACGCCTCGCGCATGATGAACGGCTGCCCGGCGAGGTCTTTCAGCGTCAGACCCCTCTTCCCCGCCAACGCGTGGCCGGCGGGTGCGACGACGACGAGCTCATCGCTGAGGAAGGGGATGATCGCCAGGTCCGGGTCCTTCAGCGCCGGGCCGACCACCGCCAGGTCGAGCTCGTTGCGGAGAACCTGCTCCTGGACTCGGGCTCGGGTGCCGATCTCGAGCGAGATGACCAACCCTGGATGGAGCTTCTTGAACGCGCCGAGCGCCGCGGGAAGCAGGTATATGCCGACCGTCGTGCTGGCGCCGACGCGCAGCGTGCCGCGCTTGATGCCGCGCATCTCCTCGATCGCGACGGTCGCCTCGTCGAGGACGTCGAGCATCCGCCGCGCGTACCCGTAAAGCACCGAGCCCGCCTCGGTCAGCTGGACGCGCTTGCCGAGGCGGTCGAGGAGCGGCAGCCCGAGCGTCTCCTCGAGCTCCTTGACCTGGTACGAGACCGACGGCTGGCTGAGCTTGAGGCGCTGCGCCGCGAGGCTGAAGCTCGTCAGGTCGGCGACGGTTTTGAACGTGCGGAGCTGGCGCAAGGTGACCGCGCGATCGAGATCGACCACATGGGGTCCCCGCGAAGTCACGGCGTAGCCTCGGACTTCGCGGGGCCTTGAGTTGGGGCCTTTGGCACGGCGCCTACGATATATGCGCATGGCCGCCCGCAAGCCCAGGTCCCTGTCGCCGATCCGGCGGACGACGCCAAGCCTCGAGGGGGTCGAGGCGCCGCAGCGAGAAGCGGCGACCCTCTCCGAGCAGAAGATCAACCAGTACCGCAAGCGGCGCTACCAGGCGCTCCACGCCGACACCGAGGCCGCCAACAAACGGCGGGCGGCCGGCAAGGCCACGGCGCGCGATCGGATCGAGATGCTGCTCGACGAGGGTTCGTTCGTCGAGCTTGACGTCTTCGCCACCCACCGCGCCCACGGGTTCGGGATGGAGGACCGCAAGATCGCCGGCGACGGCGTGGTCGCGGGCTTCGGCGAGATCGACCGCCGGCCGGTGGCCGTCTACGCCTACGACGCGTCGGTCTTCGGCGGCTCGCTGGGCGAGGTGACGGCGGAGAAGATCGTCAAGGTCCAGGAGCTCGCGCTCCGCAACCGGGTGCCCATCATCGGCATCAACGACTCCGGCGGCGCGCGCATCCAGGAGGGTGTGGTCGCGCTGGCGGGCTACGCGGACATCTTCTTCCGCAACGTGCGCTCGTCGGGTGTGATCCCGCAGATCTCGGTGATCGCCGGTCCGTGCACCGGCGGCGCGGTGTACTCGCCGGCCATCACCGACTTCATCTTCATCGTCGCCGGCCAGGGCTACATGTTCATCACCGGCCCGGAGGTCATCAAGGTGGTCACGGGCGAGGCGGTGTCGTTCGACGAGCTCGGGGGCGGACATGTGCACAACGCGACGTCTGGGGTCGCGCATTTCCTGCCGAAGACCGAGGCCGAGTGCGCAGCCGGCGTCCGCAAGGTCCTGTCCTACCTGCCGCTGTCGAACACGGAACGGCCGCCGTTCGTGCCCACGACGGACGACCTGGAGCGTGCCGATCCGGAGCTGCAGACCATCGTCCCTCCCTCACCGAACAAGCCCTACGACATGCGCGAGGTCGTCTCGCGGGTGCTAGATGGGCGCGAGTTCTTCGAGGTGCAGCCGTTCTTCGCGCCGAACATCATCGTCGGGCTCGGACGCCTCGGCGGCCACGTCGTCGGCCTCGTCGGCAACCAGCCGAAGGTGCTGGCCGGGGCGATCGACATCAACGCCTCGGTGAAGGCCGCGCGCTTCATCCGTTTTTGCGACGCCTTCGGCATCCCGATCATCTCGTTCGTCGACGTGCCGGGGTATCTACCGGGGCGCGACCAGGAGCACGGCGGGATCATCCGCCACGGGGCCAAGCTGCTGTACGCGTACGCCGAGGCCACGGTGCCGAAGCTGACCGTGATCACGCGCAAGGACTACGGCGGCGCGTACTGCGTGATGTCACCCAAGCAGATGGGAGCGGACCTGAACCTGGCGTGGCCGACGGCGGAGATCGCGGTGATGGGGCCCGAGGCGGCGGTGAACATCATCTACAAGCGCGACCTGGCCGGCGCGCGTGACCCGGCGGGCCGGCGTAAGGAGCTGGTCGCGGAGTACACGGCGCGGTTCGCCAACCCGTACGTGGCCGCGGAGCGGGGCTACATCGACGACGTGATCGAGCCGAGCCAGACGCGACGGGAGCTGGTGCGAGGGCTGCAGCTGTGCCTGCGCAAGACGGTCGAGCGGCCGCCGCGCAAGCACGGCAACATCCCCCTCTAGTGAATTGAAGTCCTCCCCGCTAGCGGGGAGGTGGCGCCGCAGGCGCCGGAGGGGCTGCACGATTTAGCGAGTCCGCTTTGGCGCAGTAGTCGTCGACGGTGACGATGAACTCTGCGTGCGACCACGTCAGCGGCGACACCGACAGGGGCGCGCCGGTGCGAGGGTCGAGCTGCTCCGACAGCAGCCCGCCCGGCAGCTGATGCTTCACCGCCCAGTCGATCATCTGGTGCGCGGGCGCCAGGTCGGCGGCTGTCTTCGCCGTCGCGATGTACCACTGCGCCAGCCACAGCGTGCACATGAACCATGGGTTGCCGGGCACCAGGTTCGTGTCGGGCTCCACCTTGAAGTAGTAGTCGTCGGCGTAGCGTGCGATGCCCCCGGAGCTCGCCTTGTTCGAGAGCTGCTCGGCGATGGCGTGCATCGTGTCGACGATCCGGCTGTCGTCCGGCGAGTACATCCCAAAGCGCCACAGGCCGTAGATCGCGCTGTCCAGCACCGTGTCGACGGTCACCGACTCGTCGTCCTCGACCGTGATCCGGCGCGGGAAGCGGCCCAGCTCGGCGCTGTAGAGGTGCGTGTCGGCCGCCTCGCGCAATCGCTCCGCCGCGTCCCGGTACTTCACGTAGGACTTCACGTCGCCGAACAGGTCGGCGAAGTTGCGCGCGGCGTCGAGCCCGGCCCACACCGCGCCCACGGTGAACGCGTGCACGCCCCACCGCTCCTCCCACAGGTCCCACGAGGGCATCGGCAGCCCGTTCCGCTCGTCGACGTACTCCACCATCCAGTCCGCGGCCGGCGTCACGAGTGACGAATACAGGCCGACGACGAAGTCGAGGTTGCGGTGGATCCGGTAGTGCTGCCACAACGACCAAAGCACGAGCCCGGTCTCGTCCTCCTGCACCGGCAGCGTCCGGACGCCGTGGGAATCGACCCACGGGAGCCACGAGCTGCCGGGCTGTCCGTAGGGCGTGTACTTGTGCAGGAAGAAGCCCTCCTCGACGATGCACTGCTGGCTGAACGTGAAGAACTGCCGCGTGCAGTCCTCGTGCCCCGAGCGGTCGAGCGCATTGGCGACCAGCGCGCCGTCGCGCGGCCAGAAGTAGGCGTAGGTGTCGCGCGCGAACTTGGTGATGTCGAAGTCCGTCGAGGCGATGATCGCGCCCCGGTTGTCGTTGTGCGTGCGCGCGGTCAAGACGCTGCGCCGGTAGAGCTTCGACGCGTCCTCGCCGAGCGCTTCGTCGATGTGGCGATGGTCCTTTTCGGACCACACCTGCCAGTACGTCAGCGTGCGATCGCGGTATGTGTCCGGGCCCTTGCTGACGATCAGCTCCTGGCCGAAGACCGTGACCTCGCTCAGCCGCGTGCCCATGCACAGCCAGTGGGTAAGGCTGCGCGGCTGGTTGGCGGCAACGCGGCCGAGGTCGAACGCGACGGTGCAGTCCACCGAACCCTGCTCGATCGGATTGCGGCCGAGCACCCCGTCCTGGGCGTCGACCCACGTCCCAGCGGCTCCGTTGCCCTTCTTGCCGTTGGCCCAGCTCGAGATGCCGAACTCGTCGCCCGAGATGCCGCCGATCAGGAAATAGCGGTTGGCCCTGTAGGCGATGACGCTGCGGTGCCGCGGGTCGTACAGCGCCGTGTTGCCGATGTCCGAGCCTTCGATGTACCAGTCGTAGTGAAAGAAGACCGAGCCGCCGTTGAATCCGGACGGTGATGTGACGACGAGGTTGCGGATGAACCAGTTGCGGGCGAGGTCGATGTAGTCCTCGAAGTGCACCGAGATGCCGAGCCCGGGATGCGAAAGCGTGACGTCGCTGACGAGCGAGTCCTCCGCGTAGCCGATCGTCCGCACCCACGCGCCGTCGTCGAGCCACGCGAACCGGCCGTCGACGAAAAAGCCCGTCCGGCAGACATTGCCCATCGTGTGGTTGGCGTCGCCCACACGCGGGAAGTAGATGTCGCGGACCGAGTACGTCGCATCGAAGCCCACGAGCGTGTTGCCGTTTCCGAGGACAAGGCTTCTAGGCACGTCAGTTGCGCGGCAAATCCTACAATTCGGCTCGACCGGTGACGCTCGACGAGAGATTCGGCGATCCAGGCGGCCCAGATGCTAGGCGCCGACGAGCACCGGAGCGAGCGCATCCGTTGATGCGTGAGCGAGGAGCGCAGGCGGCAACAACGCAGATGGGCCGCATGGGCGCCGAAGATCCGTCGAGTGCTCGCCGGGCGAGCCGATGGGGCCCAGCCTGAACCCTCCAATCCGCATCATCACGTCACGCAAACGTCGCCGCACCGTGGCCGCCCGTATGAGGTCAGGCGTGCTCGAGCTGCTCGTGCCGGCGACCATGCCGCATTCCGAGCGCGAGCACTGGGCCGAGGTCATGAGCCGGCGCCTGGAGAAGCAGGCCGAGCGTCGCAGGCCGTCAGACGACGGTCTGGCCGAGAGGGCGAAGCGGCTCAACGAGCGCTACTTCGCTGGCAAGCTGCGCTGGACCTCGATCGGCTTCACCGACATGGAGCGGCTGTGGGGCAGCTGCACGTTCACTGATGGCGCGATCCGGATCGCAAGGCGCGCGGCGGCGCTGCCCGACTGGGTGCTCGACTACCTGCTGGTCCACGAGCTGGCGCACCTGGTCCAGAGCGACCACGGGCCCGACTTTCACGAGCTGGAGGACCGGTACCCGCTGACCGAGCGCGCGAAGGGCTACCTGCTCGCGCTCGACGCAATTAGCTAGACGAAACGAAGTGTGGCTGTAGGCCGGATTCATTCCGGCCGTCCCCCGGCGTCGCCTGCCAAACGCCGCCAAACGTTCGCTGTAACGGAGGGGGTTCCGCGGGGGAGGCCTGCCTCCCCCGCGCCTTATGGCGTCAGAACTATCTTCGTCGCCTTTCGCGCGTCGAACATCTTGTAGGCCTCTTCGGCGTCGGCAAGCTTCATCCGGTGGCTGATGATCTTTTCCGGGTGCAGCCTGCCGGCGGCGATCAGGTCGAGCAGCGGCCTCATGTACCGCTGCACGTTGCATCGCCCGGAGCGAAAGGTCAGGGCCTTCTCCCAGAACAGGTAGTAGGGAAAGTCGGCCGTGAACTCGGCCGGGACTCCGACGACCGAGACCGTGCCGCCGCCGCGGACGCAGCGCATCGCCATGTCGACCGTGGCGGTCGCGCCAACCGCCTCGATGCTGGAATCCGCACCCACGCCGCCGGTGCGCTCAAGGATCGCCTCGATCGGGTTGAGCTTCGAGGAGTTGATCGGGGTCGCGCCCAGCTCCTGTGCCAGCTCTAGCCGAGAGTCGACGACGTCGACGATGAACACCCGCGCGGGGCCGAAGAGCTGCGCGCACATCGTCGCCATCAGACCGACGGGGCCCGCACCGATGATCGCGACCGTGTCGCCGTATCGGATCTCGGCCCGCTCCGCCGCGAAAAGGCCGGTGCTGAGGATGTCGCCGACGAACACCGCCTGCTCGTCCGTCACTTCGTCCGGGATCAGCTCCATCGAGCTGTCCGCCAGCGGCACAACCACGTACTCCGACTGACCCCCGCCGAGACTGCCCAGCACCGCGCCGAAGCCGAAGGTCTCGAGGTTGACGCACTCGTTGAAGTTGCCTTTGCGGCAGAGCGCGCAGTGTCCGCAGGCGATGTAAAAGCTGGTGACGACGCGGTCGCCCTTCTTGAACCGGTTGACGGCGCTTCCCGCCTCCTCGACGACACCAACGAACTCGTGCCCGAGCAGCTCGCCCTCGCTCATCGGGATCCGCCCGTGGTAGGCGTGAAGGTCGGAGCCGCAGATCGCGTTCAGCGTGATCCGGACCAGGACCTCGTCCGGGCGCTTGATGGCCGGCTTGGGCACGTCCATGACCTTGACCTCGCCGACGCCCTGGTAGGTCGCGGCCTTCATGCGCAGAAGATTAGGCCCTACTCTCGAGTGACCACTGGGTCAGCAGCTGGGTCAATCACACAGAACGAGGTGGACCACCCCAGAACACGATAGGAACACGGCCCCGACGAGCGCCCACGCCGGCCAAACCACAAGTAAGAATCCAAGTATCAGAGCGACTACACGCCGCGCACCTCTCAGTCTCCATGCCGCCAAAACGATGGTGGCGATGCCGAAAACAATTGGGACCCCTAGCGGCAGCAGCTGGAAGGCAAGAGGGACCGGATGAGCTCCTAATGCTTCTAGCAGCGCCACCCCGGCGATGACGCTGACGAAGCCCAGAGCACAGACCACAGCGACGGAAAGGGACGCAACGCGTCTTGCACCCGGCTTCTCCGGAGATGGGGTCGGAGCGTTCATCGCGAAAGGCTACCTTGCGGCGGACAATCTCAGACTGCTCAGTTTTGAGTAGAAGCGAGCTTCGCAAACCCGCGAGCGCCAGCAGTCGCGGCCAACACGCGCACCTGAAGCCCGCGACAGCCGGCAGTCGCGGGGAATTTGAGCGAGCTCATTTGTGCCAGGCCTCGAGCAGTCGCTCGAGCTGCTGCGCGTTCTTGACCGAGTAGTTCGAGTAGTTGTTGTTCATGAGCGCGTGCACCTGACCGGCTGAGCGCTCCATCTCCTTGATCCTCGGCACCCACTCCGACAGCTCGGCGTCGGAGTAGTCGTAGCGAAAGCGGACGTTGGGCGGCACACCGCGCAAATCCCACGTCTCGTGGTTGCGACCGTGGAAGCGGATGACACCCAGCTTGCCGGAGGTCACGTCGTGGACGGACGGCATGCTCGTCGCGTGGCCGGGCGGGACGTCGACCGCCACGTAGGGGATGTCGCGCGTGCGCAGGAAAGCCAGGGTGCCGTCGCGGTGGCGGGCGTCGAGCCACTCTGGGCGGCGAAACTCGACCGCCACCTGGAAGCCGAACATCCTCTCCTGCACCTGCTCGACATAGGCGAGCGAGCGTGACGAGGGCAGAAACCAGGGCGGGAACTGGAAGAACACCGCCGTCAGCTTCCCGGCAGCGCGAAGCGGCTCGAGCGCAGCACGAAACCTGTCCCACGCCTCGTCGACCAGCTCGTCAGGCAGATGCTCCAGGTAGAGGTTCTTCTTCTCCCGCAGCGCGGAAGGCAGATCGGCGCGGAGGTCTGGCGGCAGCGAAAGCGGCCGCGTCGGGTGGTTGGTGAAGAGCGCGAACGATTTGACGTCGAACACGAAGTCCGCCGGCGTCTGCGCCACCCACGCCTCGACCGTCTCCGGCTTCGGGATGCCGTAGTACGTCGAGTCGACCTCGACGAGCGGGAACTGGGACGCGTAGAAGCGCAAGCGGTCGACCGAGGACTTCACCGCGAGCGGGTAGAAGAGCTTCGAGTCGATGAGCGACTTGTCCGCCCACCCGGCGATACCGCATTTCACCCCCATCTCCCTGCCATATGATCGGCCCCACACTTGGGCCGCTACATCCGCTACTGGTACACCTACCGCACGGCGGTCGCGGTCCTCATGTCGCTGATCCTCACCGGAGTCATGTTCTGGCTCTACACCCAGCAGCTGACCTGCGACGCCCACGCGCAGGGCTGCCACGTGAACATTTCGGTCCACCCGGAGGACCGCTTCGTCAGCCCCTACGACCCGAACAAGCCGGTCGCCGGCGTGACGATCGTCGGCATCGACGACCAGAGCGTGCAGAAGCTGGGCCAGTACCCCCTGCCGCGCGACCTTTATGCGGCCGCGCTGGTCAACCTGGAGAAGGCAGGCGCGCTCGTCGTCGGCTTCGACATCGGCCTGACCGATCCGAGCGACCACGACGAGGCCCTCACCAGGGCGCTGGCGACCGCGACCGTGCCAGTGATCCTGGCCTACGGCGGGAGCACGGACATCAAGGACGGCAAGGTCGTCCAGGTGGGCGTCGACCAGATCCCGCTCCAGCGGTTCCGGTGCGCCGATTCGGGCAACCCGTGCAGCCAGGCGTACTCCAACGTGGCGGTCGCGTCGACCGATCTCGTCCTCGACCAGGATGGGGTGGTCCGGCGCATGCCGCTTCTCGTCCAGCCGAGGTGCTTCACAAAAGGCACGTGCTCCACCGCGTCGATCGACACGTTCGGCCTCGCCGCCTACCGGGCCATGCAGCTCGGCCCAGGCTTCCAGAGCGCCACCGACGTGACAGTCGCCGACGGGATCGCCCGCTTCGGCGACGCCTGGAAGCAGCCGGTCGACGGCTCTGGCTCGATCCTCGTGAATTACTCGGGGCCGCCGGGCAACTTCGAGGACAAGGGCGATTACGTGAGCTTCGACGAGGTCGCCGACGGCTCGTTCAACCCCGAGCTCGCCAACGGCAGGATCGTGCTCGTCGGCTACTACGGCCTCACCGGCGTCAACGACGAGCAGCTCGTTACCACGAGCTTTGGCATCAACGCGACGCAGGCCATGGCTGGCGTGGAGATCCAGGCCAACGTCACACAGATGCTCGTGAACGCCGTCCCGCTCCCGCCCAACCCGTCGCGTTTCCTGATCGCGGAGCCGCCGTGGGTGCTGCTCCTCATCATCCTGATCCTGGGCCTCGCGACCGCGGTCGGCGTGGCGCGGGTGACCGTCCTATGGGGTCTCGTCGGCACGGTCATCGCGCTGGCTCTGTTCACGCTCGGGATGTCGGCACTGTCGTCGTTTCAGAACTGGGTCCCGAATCTTTTCCATCCATGGCTTGCCATCGCTCTGACGTACTCGGGCGTGACCGCGTACCGGTTCCTGTACGAAGACCGCGAGAAGCGCAAGGTCACCGCGCTCTTCGGCCACTACCTCAAACCCGAGATCGTGGCCGAGCTTGCGAAGACGCGCGGCGGCGTGGACGACATACTCCGCGGCGGCGAGCGCCGCGACATCACGTTGATGTTCGTCGACATCCGCGGCTTCACCTCGATGTCGGAGTCCATGGCGGCCGGCGACGTGACCGAGGTGGTGCAGATGTACCTCGACCATCTGAGCGGCATCATCTTCACCTGGGACGGGACCATCGACAAGTACGTCGGCGACGAGATCATGGCCTTCTGGAACGCGCCGCGGATGCAGGAGGACCACGCGCTGCTCGCGGTCCGCTGCGCCTACGACTGCATCAATCGCGCGCCCGAGCTACAGCAGCGGCTGCTTGCGAAGGGCCTTCCTCCGATCCGGTGGGGCATCGGCATCAACTCCGGTCCCGCTGTCGTCGGCAACATGGGCTCGCGCAGCCGCCTGCAGTACACGGCCCTGGGCGACACGGTCAACACCGCGGCGCGCTTCTGCTCCCATGCGCCGGCGTTCCAGGTACTCATCGGACAGGAGACCTACGACATGTGCAAGGACTACATCGCAGTCGACCTGGTCCCCGGCGTGCAGCTGAAGGGCAAGTCGGCGGAGAAGTTCCGCATCTACGAGGTCACGGCCATCCGCGAGCACCCCGACGCGCCTTGGGTCCAGTTCCCGACTCAATTGGCCAGCGAGGCGCACCAGACGTTCACGTCGCGGTACACGCAGCAGACGGTGCTTGCCGCGGCCGAGACCGGTTCGACGGACCTGCTCGTCGGCGACGAGGCGGAGAAGCTGCTGGCGCAGCGCCAGCAGTCGCCGAACTAGTGGATTAGGGCGACCACCAGCGCGGTCGCCGCGGCGATAACGCCCGCCAGGACACCGAGCACGCTCAGGCAGCTGACCGACTTCTTGGCCACGGGCTTCACCGGAGGCGTCGGGTTGTAGACGACGTGCGGAGGCGACTGGACGCCGGCACCCGACTGCGCCATCGCGATCCCCATCGGGGTCACGGGTATCGGCACCGCGGGCGTCGCCGTCGGCACCATGCGCGAGAGGTCGGCGCCTGGCTCCAGGCTCCTGCGCCAGCCCGGGCACATCAGGTCGGCCACCCTCGACATCGCCTCGTCGAACTCCGCGCCGGTCTGGAAGCGGTCCTCCGGCCGCTTGGCCAGCGACCTCATGATCACCTGCTCCAGCTCGGGGTTCAGCCCCGGCTGGAACACGGAAGGCGGCCTGGGCGGCGCCTGGACGTGCTTGGCCATCAGCGTGAACGGCCCGTCCGCCTCGGAGGCGGTGAAGGGAGGCTGTCCCGCGACGAGCTCGTAGAACACGATGCCGGCCGAGTAGAGGTCGCTGCGACCGTCGACCTTGCTCGAGGCGACCTGCTCCGGTGACATGTACTGCGGCGTGCCCACTGTCGTACCGGTCTTGGTCGCCGTGCCGCCGACCCCCGTGTCGTCCATCAGCCGCGCGATGCCGAAGTCGGCGACCTTGACCATCCCCTCGTCGGAGATGAGCACGTTCTCGGGCTTCATGTCGCGGTGCACGATCGCGTGCCGGTGGGCGTAGTCGAGCGCCTGCAGCACGCCGTGCATGACCGCGAAGGCCTGCGGTGGCGGGATCGGCTTCTCGTTCATCCACTCGCGCAGCGAGCGACCGCGGATGAACTCCATGACGAGGTAGTTCACGTTGCCCTGGAGCTCCATGTCGTGGACCTGGACCAGGTTCGGATGGCTCGTCCGCGCCATCACCTGCGCCTCCTGGAGGAAGCGCTTCAGCGCCACCGGGTCGGCGGACTGGATGAGCTCCTTGATCGCGACCTCGCGGCCCAGGCCCGGCTGCTCGGCGAGGTAGACGGCGCCCATCCCGCCGCGGCCGAGCTGCCCGCGGACGCGGTACTTGCCGATGTAGCGCTCGCCCGGCACCTGGGGTGGCGTTGTGATCGACGCGACGGGCGGAGGCGGGGTCGCCGGGGGCGGGACCGGGATGAGGCGCATGGTGGCGTTGTAGTCGCCGGCGAAGGGCGCGGGTTCCTCAGCCGGCGTTGGGCGCGGCTCTACCTGTTGATTGTCCTGCGGCTGCTTTGGCGCCCACCCTGGAAGCGGCGGCTGACCGGATTCGGTCATCTTCGGCGAGCCTAGCAGGGAACCGAGCGACCTCGTGTCGGCTATGGCGTTTTGGGGGCATTACGTCGATAATCTGGCCGCACCAGCCAGCTTCAGGAGGAGATTGTCCATGTCCCAGATGCCCCCACCGCCCCCCGCAAGCCCCGAACCGGCTCCGGCACCGGCGGGCGGGTCGAGCGCCGTCGGCAGCAACAAGAAGACCTACACGATCCTTGCCTACGTCCTCACCTGGATCGGCGGCCTCATCTTTCTCTTCGTTGGCAAAGACGACCCGGACGTCAAGTGGAACTCGGCCAACTCGCTGATCATCTTTGGCGGCCTGACCGTTCTCAACATCATCTTCGGCTTCATCCCCGGCCTGAACCTGGTCACGTTCTGGCTCATCCCGCTGGTCGGCCTCGGGTTCTGGATCTTCTTCCTGGTCAAGTCGCTCCAGGGCAACGGTGAACGCATCCCGGCGCCCGGGATCGGCAGCTTCCTGAACCAGTACGTCGAGCAGCTCGCCAACTCCGTCAAATAACAACCCGTAGAGGGAACCCAGCCGGGTTCCCTCTACCCCAGGCCGCACGGCGATCCCACCGCTTTGCGCAAAACACACGCACCGGCGCCATTTGATGGCCCTGTTTTGCGCAAAAGGTGTTTATTTGTCGTTCTCGGCGGTCAGCTGCTCCAGCGCTTTCTCGATCCCTTCGCGCATGCGGTCTCGCTCTTCGCGGACGTGGGTCGTCTCGGCTCGCGCCGACGCGAGCTGGTAGCGCAGGCGCTCGACCTCGTCCTGCAGCTCTTTGACCCTGGGGTCGGGACCGCCCCCGCCCCCCGCCGCTTCCGCGTCGGCCAACTGCAGCTTCAAACGCTCGACAGCAACCTTCAGCTCGCGTCGCTCGGCGAGCAGGTCCTGGACGAGGGAGTCAGACGGCCTGGTCTGCTCTTTCGACATAGCGGCAGAGACCGGGCTGGAATTCACGCAGGCGAAGGTGCTCCATCTCGCCGCGCAGATAGCGGGCCTTCAGACCAAGGCCGCGAATCCCTTTGGCCGTCTCGTACGGGAAGCGGTACAGCTTGCCCGAGTCGACCAGGAGGCACACAGAGAGCTTCTCGCCCTCCTTCTCGAGCACGTGCTTGTAGCAGGGCACTGTGCGGCGCGCGATCTCCATCTTGGTAAAGCCTCCGACCCGTCCCTTGAGAACGTCGATGGGACCGCGCATTCCGTCTGGAAATGCTAATTGAGCAGGGAGAGCTGCTCCGGTTGGGGCGGTGGTTTCAGGATCACGCGCCTTCGGTCAGACACCCCGTGCAGCGAGCGCAGCCGCGCCACCTCCTGCATCGTCTTCTCGCCGAACGTTTGCGGCAGGTAAGCGCGGTTGAGGTACGCGCGCTCGTAGCGCGGCAGGAGCTCGGGCCAGTGCCGGCCGAGGACCGAGAGAAAATGCTCTCGCGTCCCGTCCTTGAGGTGCAACATGTTCGCCCACAAGCCGGTCGCGCCGGCGGCCCGCGCCGCCTTGACCACGTCCTCCAGCAGCTCTGGGCGGTCTGACAGGCCGGGAAGGATCGGCGCCATGCCGACGCCAACGTCGATTCCCGCGGTCACGAGCTTCTCGATCGCCTTCAATCGCTGGCGCGGATGCGCCGTGCCCGGCTCGGTCTTGCGCCAGATGTCCTCGTCGAGGGTCGGGATGCTGAAGGTGACGTGCAGCTCGGCCCGCCGCGCGAGCTCGCTGAGGACGTCGACGTCGCGGACGATCATCGGCCCGCGCGTGATCATGGCCGCGGGGTTGCAGAAGTCGCGCAGCACCCCCAGGCACTGGCGGGTGAGGCGGAACCGGCCCTCCGCCGGCTGGTAGGGATCGGTCGCGGCGCCGATCACGACCGTCTCCTTCTTCCAGGAGCGGCGCGCCAGCTCGGAGCGGAGCACGGAGGCGACGTTGATCTTCACCCGGATGGAGCGGCCGTACTGGTCGTCGGACGGGCGGTCGGCACGCAGCTCAAAGGCGCGGACGTAGCAGAAGGCGCAGCGGTGCTCACACCCTGTGTAGGGGTTGAGCGACCAGCTGAACATCATGTTCTTGACGGGATTCAGCGCGGACTTGCACTCGACCTGCTGGTAGTCGACGTCCGCGAGCCGAGGTTCGACCGCCGCCATCGCCTCGATTGTAGAACAAACGTTCGGAAGGCTACCTGAGCTTGATGTCCGAGTTCGGCGCCTCGCCGATCGGCCGGCCTTTGCGCAGCCGGCGGCCGGGTCTCAGCAGCGAGGACGGGCAGAAGTCGTTCAGCACGCATTCCTCGCAGCGGGGCCGGCGGGCGTCGCACACACGGCGCCCGTGCAGGATGAGGCGCAGTGAGAGCGCCGTCCACTCCTCCTTCGGCACCATCGACGTGACCTGGAACTCGATCTTCACCGGGTCGCGGATGGCGACCAGTCCCAGCCGGTTGGTCAGCCGCGTGACGTGGGTGTCGACGGCGAACCCGGGCTCGTCGAAGCCCGCGCCGAGGATCACGTTGGCCGTCTTCCGTCCGATGCCCGGGATCTTGACCATGTCCTCCATCGAGGTTGGCACCTCGCCGCCGTACAGCTCGACGAGCGCCCTGGCGGCGGCGATGATCCGCTTCGTCTTCAAGCGGAAGAAACCCGTGGGCTTGATTAGCGTTTCGATCTCGGCCGGGTCCGCCGCGGCCAGGTCGATAGCGGTCGGGTAGCGGCGGAACAGCTCTGGGGTGACAAGGTTCACGGAGCGGTCGGTCGTCTGCGCCGAAAGGATCGTCGCGATCAGCAGCTGAAACGGGTTTTCGTGGGTCAGCTCGGTCGCCGCCCGATAAAGGTCGCGCAGCCGCTCGACCGTGAGCAGCGCGCGTTTGCGAGCGCCGCGTGGCGGCTTCGGGACGTTCCAGTTACGCGGTTTGGTCTTGGAGGCGCTAGCCAAGCAGCCGACGAGCCACCGCCGCGATCTGGTTGCCTTCCGCGCGACCAGCTAGCCGCGCAGTCGCAGCCTTCATGACCGCGCCAAAGCCTTTCGGGCCTTCGGGCTTGACCTCCTCGATGACTGCGCGCACCTCGGCCTCGACCTCCTGCTCGCTCATCGCCGCAGGCAGGTAACCGCGCAGGACCTCCATCTCGGTCTCCTCGCGGCGCGCCGAATCCTCGCGACCGGCCTTGCGATACATCTCGATCGCCTCTTCGCGCCTCTTGACCTCCTTGCGCGCGACCCGGATCACGAGGTCGTCGTCGATCTTCCCCTGCACAGACCCATCCTTGCTCGCGCGCACGAGCTCGCTCTTGAGAAGGGACAGCGTGTTCAAAGCGACCTCGTCGCGGCGCACGCGCGCGTTCACCATCTCCGATTGAACGCGGTCATAAAGTGCCACTTGCGCGATTCTCCCATGGCGACCCTTCCGGCATAATCGGCGCCTATGGCTTACCTGGTGGCGGGGCCGTTTGTCGCGCTCGTCGGCATCGTCGCGGTCTTTTTCGTATTGCGGCGCAAGTCGGTCGAGAAACGGTCGATGTACTCGGCGCGCCGCTCCCAGATCGAGCACAAGGTGCGGGCCGCGCGGCAGCGGACGCTGGCGCCGCACGGCCGGGCGCAGAAGCCGCAGGAACAGACGATCCCCGCCGCGACGTCGACGTTCGCGACGCAGGCTCCCCAGCCGACCGTGACCTGGGAGAGGCCGGCCTACCAGGCGCCGCCGGTCGCCCCGCCGGCCATGCCTCCTCCACCGCCGCCCCCGCAGGACGCGCCCTGGGACGTGCCCGCCGCCGCGCCGGCGCCCACGTTCGATTACCCGCCCGCACCACAGGAGCCGGCGTACACGCCACCCCCGTCGGAGTCATTCCGGCCCGCTCCGGAGCCGACGCCGATGGCGCCCAGCGAACCCGCCTGGACTCCGGCCCCCGCGCCCGCCGTCGAGCACGCCGCCCAGATGGAGCCCGCGGCGGCCACCGCCGCCTCTGCGACCTCGGGCGGCGGGTGGTCGGTCGTCAGCACGGCCAAAGAGAGTGCGGGGCAGGAGCCGGACGGCAAGAAGAAGAAGAAGGACAAGGGCGCCGACGCGACTGCGACAGGCTCATGGCAGCTTGCCTCAGGCGACTCCCCGGGTGCGGAGGCAGACGAGCCCGAGGCCGGTCGATCGAGCGGCACCGTGATGGCGGTCGCCCAGTACGCGGTGCTGGTGGTCGGGCTGGTCATGGTGCTCATCGGCGTGCTCGTGATGGTCGCCAACTCACACGTCACGTAGCGCCAGCAAGACGCCAGCCAGCGCGAGGCCCCCGTCGCGCATGACAGTGTCCGCGCCCAGAAGCCGGTAGCCCATCTCGCGGATCGCATCGCTCAGGCCCACATCCCTCGCATCGAGGACGAACGTCGTCGCGATGTCGCGATACATCCTCGCGACCTCGACCGGGCTCGGCTCGTGGCTCAGGGCTCGCATCATCTCCACGGTCGGACCTTTCAATGCGGCGCCGGCGACGATCGGCGTCACCGCGACCGTGCGCTCGGGCGCGATGTGCTTGCGGACCAGGGCAAGGATCGGCGCGATCGAGATCAAGGGATTGGACGGGCCGATGACGACGAGGTCTGCGTCGCCCAGGGCCTCAAGCACTTCAGACGTCGCGTGCGCCCCCTCCACGCCGGCGAAATGGACGCCTAGCAGCCGAGGCGCGAGCCTTTCGCGGACGAAGTACTCCTGGAACGACAGTTCGCCGGCGTCGGTCGTGAACCGCGTACGGACGCTTTCGTCCGACATCGGCAGCACGTGGACGGTCACGCCGAACCTCTCGCACAGCTCTCGCGTCGCCTCGGTCAACGTGCAGCCGCGCCCAAGGAGTCCCGTGCGCACCAGATGCGTTGCGAGGTCCTTGTCGCCGATGCGAAACCACGCGGCCTCGCCGATGCGGTCCATGCTGTCGAGCACCTCGAAGGTGTCGTCCTTGACGCCGTATCCCGTGCGGTCGTTGAAGACGCCAGCCAGCCGGTAGATCACCGCGTCGATGTCTGGGCATACCAGCACGCCCCAGAATTCATCGTCGTCCGCGGTGTTGGCGATGACCGTCAGCTCGTGATCGGGCGCGAGCGCGTGCATGCCTGCGGCGAGGGCCGCGCCTCCGGTGCCGCCGGCGAGAATGACGACCTTCAGCGGAACAGGTCCTCGGCCGCGGGCCGAATGAGATCACGTCCGGAGCCCGCACCTTCAAGCCCCAGACCGCGCACGATCACGGCCGGCGTGCGCCTGGTCTTGCCCATGACCATGCCCGCGGCAGCCGCGACGTCGTCGGCTACGGCGAGGACCGTCGCGTGCAGCGGCCGGCCATCATCGTCGGCCGTGCCGCGCAGGTCGAGCATCGCCGGCAGCCCAGCCACCCCGAGGGCGACGTTCTGGATGCCCAACCGCCAGGGTCTGCCAAAGGTGTCGGAGACGATCACTCCGACGTCCTTGCCGCTGACCTCGCGAATGCGCTCGCGCAGGCGGTTCGCGCTCGCGTCGGGATCCAGCGGCAGCAGGGTCACGACGTCCGCGGCGCCGGTGTTGGAGTGATCGACTCCGGCGTTGGCGCATACAAAGCCGTGGCGCGTCTGGGTGATCAGCACGCGCTCAGAGCGCAGAACACGGACGCTCTCATCGAGGACGACCTGGACCATGCGCGGATCGGGCAGCGCGATCAGGCCCGCCGCGATGCGCACCGCGTCAGCGCTCGCCGTGACGGTGTTCAGGTCGACCAGCCGTCCCTCGGACTTGGAGACGGCCTTCTGGGCGACGACTAGCACGTCGCCCGCCTCGAACGAGGTGTGCGCGGCGATTAGCTCACCGAGATCGTCCCCTGGCCGCACCTCTGGCAGCCCCTCGACGCCGAGGAGCTCGACCGATTTCACACCGCGCGGACGCGGGCCAGGTCGGAGGGTTCGTCGAGGTCGAGCGCCATCGCGTCGGAGTGAAACACAACGAACTTCACCCTGTGGGCCTCGGCGTCGGCGCGGAACTGGGCCAGCGACTCGTCGCCGAAGTGGAGCCCGAGAGTGTCCGGCGGCCGGAGGTAGAGCGCGTTGGTGCCGCCGCGGCCGGTCGCCGGCGCCGCGACCGCGACCGGGGATGCATGGCGCGCCGCGGAGTGGAGCATCTTGCGCACGGCGGCCTCGGTGACGAGCGGAAGGTCGCTCGAGAGAAGAAGCACAGCGCCGGCTCCGCCCTGGATCGCCCGATCGATGCCACGCCGCGCGGCGACGTTCTGCCCTTCTTCGCGGGGCTCGAGGAGCACGTCCGCTCCCCACGACGCCGCCATCTCCGCCACCTCGTCGGAGCCCGTGACCACGAGGATGTGGTCACCCGCGGCCGCCGCGCTCACCGCGAGCCGCGCGTTGTTGCGCGCCAGCGCGCGCCTCGACTTCGCGCCCAGCGCCGGCCGGAGGCGCTCCTTGGCGGAGTCGAAGTCCTTGACCGGGACGACCACCCAGGTCCTCACGCTTTGCCCCATCGCTCGCGAATCCTCGGCAGGATCTGGGCGCCGTACAGCTCGAGGAAGCGCGGCTGTGCGTCGGTAGGCGAGTGAAAGACGAGATGACTGAAGCCCAGCTCGAGATACGGGCGAAGCTGCTCGATGTGCTCGTCGGGGTCGTCGGACACCAGCCAGCGCATGTGCGCGACGTCCTCGACCGTCTTCGCGAGCCGCTCCATCTCCCGCGGGTCGTCGACGCCGGCCTTGCTTTCCGACGGCAGCGCGAGCGCGGCCCAGATCTTCGTGTCCTCCATTGCGCGCTTGCGATCGGTGTCGAACGACACTTTCACCTCGATCATCTTGTCGAGCTCGTCGGGATCGCGGCCGGATTCCTTCGCACCATCGCTGAACGAGGGGAGCAACTGCTCCGAGTAGAGCTCCATTCCTTTTCCCGAGGTGCAGATGAGGCCGTCGCCCGCGCGGCCAGCGAACTTGGCGACCTGCGGCCCGCCAGCGCCGACATAGATCGGCACCGGTCGCTCGGGGCGCTCGTAGATGGTCGCGTTTTGTGTGTGGTAGTAGTCGCCGTCGAAGGTCACCGACTCATCGGTCCACAGAAGGCGAATGAGCTTTACGGCCTCGCGGAGGCGCGCGAATCGCTCCTTGTTGTCGGGCCACGGAATGCCCAGCGCGCCCTCGTTCAGGTGCTCGCCGGTGCCGACGCCGAGGATCATCCGATCCGGAAACAGGTCGCCCAGCGTGCCGAACGCCTGCGCGACGAGCGCGGGGTGATAGCGGAAGGTCGGCGTGTTGACCGATGTGCCGAGGAGGGCACGCGTGGTGCGCTCGCCGACCGCACCGAGCCATGCGAACGCGAAGGGCGCGTGGCCGCCCGAATGGCGCCACGGTTGGAAGTGGTCGCTGACGAAAACCGAGTCGAAGCCGTTTGACTCCGCGGCGACGGCGAAGTCGAGCAGCTCGCGCGCGCTGAACTGCTCGGCCGAGGCCTTGTACCCGAGACGGAGGGGCGGTTTCACTAACGGCGGCTGTAGCGCTTCCAGCTGAACGCAACGCCGCTGATCGCCGCGGCCACGAGCACGACCACGAGGGCGATGAGGCTGCGGCCGTCGAAGCTGGCGATGCCCGCGGCGGTCAGGAGGACGAACGCGCCGAGCGCGATCAGCATCATGACCACGAGCACGATCGCGCGGTGGAGCTTCATGGCCTCGATGTAGCTTACCGGCCGTGGGTTATAGGCAAGTTGTGCGCCTCGACTCGGTGAGGTCGACGCAAGATGTTGCGCGTGACATGCCCATCGGCACGGTGGTCGTCGCCGACCACCAGACACAGGGGCGCGGGCGGATGGAGCGGCGCTGGGAGGCGCCTCCGGGCACGGCGCTGCTCGTCTCGTTCGTCCTCGAGCCCAACCCCCTGCTGAGCCTCGCCGCGGGCGTTGCCGCGGCGGAAGCGTGCGGACCGCGCGTTCGGCTCAAGTGGCCCAACGACCTGATGCTCGACGACCGCAAGCTGGGCGGCATCCTGGTCGAGGCGACCGCCCACAAGGCTGTGTGCGGCATCGGCGTCAACCTGACGTGGGCGCCCGAAGGCGCGGCCATGCTCGATCAGCCGCGAGACGAGGTGCTGGAAAGGCTCCGGCGGCAGATCGGCCAATGGACGGCCGCGCCCGCGGACCGGGTGCTCGACAGGTGGCGGGAGCTCTCAGCGACCTTGGGCCGCAGGGTCCGCATCGACGGGACCGAAGGGATCGCCGACGGCCTCGGGCCCAACGGCGAGCTGATCGTCGACGGACGCCCCTTCGTCGCCGGCAGCGTCACTCATTTGTAATCTGGGCGATCTCCGGCAGCACCTCGCCCGAGCGGCCATGGATCACGACCTCCGCGAAACGGTCGAACGGCGTCGGCTCGGCGTTGATGACGATCATCCGCGCGCCCGCCCGCAGCGCGACCAACGGCACTTCCGCGGCTGGATAGACGACGAGCGACGTGCCGACGACCAGCATCACGTCGGTCCGCGAGGCGAGCTCGAAGGCCTCCTGCGTCGCCTGGACGGGCATCGGCTCGCCGAACAAGACCACCGTGGGCTTGAGAACGGCGCCGCCGCAGTGCTTGCATCGCGGCGGCATCTCGACGTCGAGCCGCGCCTGGACTTCGGATCGCGGTTCTGTCCGGCCGCACGTCAGGCACTCGACCGTGCGGCCCGAACCGTGCAGCTCGATCACGCGCCTGTTGCCTGCGTCCTGGTGCAAGCCGTCGGTGTTCTGGGTCACGACCGCGACCAGGCGGCCGGCTGTCTCGAGCGCCGCCAGGGCGATGTGGCCCGGGTTTGGCCTGGCGGCGAGGGCGACCCGCCCGCGCTCCCTGGAGACGCGCCAGTACGCCTCGGGGTCGGCGAGGAAGCTGTCGATCGAGGCGACCTTCACCGGGTCGTACTGCGTCCACAGGCCGCCTTCACCGCGAAACGTGGGGATGCCGCTCTCCGCCGAAACGCCCGCCCCGGTCAAAGCAAGACCGTGGCGTGCGCCGCGGAGCAGCTCGGCCGCGCGATCGACGTTCAAGCGGGGACCGGCGCCCGATCCCCTGTCGGAAACGGCACCCACGGCGACTCCTTGTCCTCGCGGATCGCGGTCACCTTGAACACGCGAAACGTCTGCGCGGACTTGCCCTTCAGCTGCATTCCCGGCATCTCGTCGACCGCGATGTAATCAGCGCATGCCTGGTACGTCGGCCACCCGACGAGCACCGCGAAACCGGGCGAGGCGCCGCAGAAGCGCGACGCGGTGTTGACGGTATCTCCCAGCGCCGTGTACTGCAGCCGGTCCTTGCTGCCCATGTTGCCGACGACCGCCGGGCCTGTGTTGATGCCGATACCCCAGCTGATCCGCGGCAGGCCACGCGCGGCAAGCCTCTCCTGCAGCGCCGGCGCCTTGTCGACCAGGTCGTAGGCGCAGCGGACCGCAAGCAGCGCGTGGTCGGCCTGAGGAAGGGGCGCGTTCCAGAGCGCCATGATCTCGTCGCCCACGTATTTGTCGATGAGCCCGTCCCACTTGAGGATGAGCTTGCTCATATCGTCGAGGTAGTCCTGGATCAGCGTCAGCACTTCGTCGGCGCGCATCGACTCCGACATCGCGGTGAATCCCCTGATGTCCACGAAAAGGACCGTGAGGTCACGGCGCTCGCCTTTCGAGATCACATCCTCTACAGAACGCGACGCGGCCAGCTGATTGGCCACTCGCGGGTCGATGTAGTGGCCGAAGATGCGCTCGACCTTCCGCCGCTCCCGTTCTTCCAGCACGTAGCGCGCCCCCAGCGAAAACGTCGCGCCGAGGACGACCGCGATGGGCGCGTACAGGGGATCGGCGAGGAAATCCATCCGCGACAGGCCGTAGATCCCGGCGTAGTACAGAAGCAGCAGCCCCGCCGTCGCGACGACCGCCAGCCGAAACGACAGCACGTACACGAGCACTCCCACGACCACGGCGAGCAGCAGCGCGTTGACCAGCATCGAGGTGTCCGGCTGGGTGCGCACGTAGCGGTCCTGGAGGATCGTGCTCATCGCGTCGGCCTGGATGCGATAGCCGTAGTTCTGGTTGTCGAGCATGCACCGGACACGAACGTCGGGGCAGAAGGTGCCGTCGTGGTGAAACGAGACCGGCTGCGAGTACACGTCGCCCGCGTCGATCAACTTCGTGCCCACGACCACGATGTGGTTCGTGATCAGATCGGGGTGCGAACAACCGCCCTGAAAGATCTGCGCGTAGGTGCAGGTGGGGCCGCTGCCGAGCGTGAAGTTGACGAGCATCTCGCCGTTTACAACCGGCATGCGGTGCGGTCCGAACTGGGCCACGCCGCCGCCGATCGTCAGCGGAGCGGAGATCCCTTCGGAGATGCGCAGCGCCTGGAGAAAGGCCGGTTCCCGAGCCTCGTTCTGGACGCACGTCAGCTGCGGGTGCAGAGGAACCCCGCGCACGGCGTTGGCGCCGTCGGGGATACCAAGTCCGCGCTCCCCGATCAGCTCGCCCTTCTGGAAGTCGACCAGCGGAGGCTGCTTGGCTGTGCAGATGACGACGATCTTGCTTGCGCCCGCCTTCAGCGAGGTGATCAGTGGCTTGTTGGTGTCCTGGCCGGTCTCAGGGTCCGGAGCGGTCAGGAACGTGAGCGGGATGTCGAAGAGGATCACCGCCGGCTTGAGGCTCAGCAGATAGTCGAGGACCTGGGCGTGGTATGCGTTTGAGATGAGGGGATAGCCCAGGTTGTCGGCCGACTTCTGGTCGAGGGCGACGAGCGTGATCCTGGGATCCGGTGCCGGGGCGGGGAACAGGCGGTCCTGGGCGGCGTCGAATGCGCCGGCTGTCAACGCGGTTTGAGCTAGGGCGATGACCAGGATTCCCGCCAGCAATCCCGCGAGCGCGAAGCGCCAGGCGAGCTTCCAGTCGCCTACCCGCTCGCGGACCATGTCGCCGGTATGGTAGGCGGGGTGAGCCAGCCCGTCGATCAGTCGCGGCGACGGCTGTGGCTCTACCTGGCCGCGGCGGCCATCTTTGCCACACTCGCGGCCCGCGGCTTGACCGTTCCGCTCTACGCGCACGACCTCGGCGCCAGCCGCTTCGTCGTCGGCGCGCTGTTCTCCGTGGCGACGCTGGCCGGTGCGTTTCTCTCGCTCCCATCAGGAGTTCTGGTCGATCGATTCGGCGCGCGCACGTTGATCGGGATCTCGCTCGTCCTGGCGGCCGGGTCGCAACTGGCAATGGCCTTCACGACCACGGTGCCTCCCCTGTTCCTGTGGCAGGTGATCGGGGGCCTCGCCGCCGGCATCCAACAGTCGGCGGTCTTCAGCGCCGTGACCGAGTCGGTCGACCGCTCTCGCCGGGGCCAGGCGCTCGGCTGGCTCACGTTCTCGATGCAGGCTGGCTTTTTCCTGGGCCCCTCAATCGCCGGCATCGCGCTGCGCTGGGTCGACCTGCGGGCGGACATCGCGCTCACCACCGGTCTTCTCTTGCTTGCGCTGCCAGGTGCGATCGCCGCCGGGAACACCACGCAGCGGTCTGGCCCAGGGCTCGCCTTCCGCGAGCCGCTGCGCGCCCTCGCCACCCAGCGCGCGTTCATGCCGGTGACGATCGGGCTCGTCGCGATGACGATCTCGTGGGGGACGATCGGAGCATTCCTTCCCGTGTTCGGCAGGGAGTCGCTGCAGCTGCCCAGCTCGCAGGTCGGCTACCTGCTGGCCCTGCAGGCCGTGGTCAACGGCGGGGCGCGACTGCCCGCGGGATGGCTTGTCGACCGCATGCCCCAGCGCTGGCCGATCGTGGTCATCGGCGGGGTCGGGTGGTCGATCGTCATGGTCGTGATCGGCCACCTGGGCGGGTTTGTCGCCCCAGCGATCGCTCTCATCATCGGAACGCCGTTCCTCGCGGCGTCATTTGTCGCCATCGGGGTGGTGTTCGCCGATCTGTCGAGCGCCTCGACGCGAGGCGTGACGATGGGCGCGTACGGCTCGATCCTGTTCCTGGGGCTCGCCGCCGGTCCGCTGCTTTTCGGACCCATCGTCCAGGGCTACGGCTACGCCGCCGGCTTCACCGTCTGCGCCGCGGCTTCGGTGCTGCTGCTGGCGGTGATGGGGGCGATGCAGAGTGAACGGGTGCGCCGCCGGAGGGCGCAGGCGCCCGAAGGACGAGTCGCCTAATCCGTTTCCTCGCGGCCGGATTTACTCCGGCCGCGACACGCGTCGCAGCCACGTCGTAGAGGAAACCGGGCACGGTTTCCTCTACGCATTACATCGTTTCGGCTTCGGTCCTGGCCCCGTGCGGCTTCGGCGCGGGACCTGTCATGTCCGCCACCCGCACCTGGTTGCGGCCACCCTGCTTGGCGACGTACAGCGCCTGGTCCGCGCGGTCGATGAGCTGCGTGAACAGCGCCGGCTCCTCGGTCGCCGCGACGCCGACGCTGATCGTCAGCTTCAGCCCGCCCGGAAACGTCGCCGCCGCGACCTTCGCGCGGAGGCGCTCCGCCAGCACGCGCGCGCCGGCCTCGGTCGTCTCGGGCAGGATCAGCGCGAACTCCTCGCCGCCGTAGCGAGCGCACACGTCTGACTCGCGCAGGCCGGTCGAGAGGATCGTCGCCAGCTCCGCCAGCACCGCGTCGCCGTTCAGGTGCCCAAAGGTGTCGTTCACCTGCTTGAAGTGGTCGAGGTCGACCATCACGAACGTGATGCCGGCGTGGTGACGGCGCGCCCGCTGCATCTCCTGCAGGAACCGCTGCGCCAGCGCCCGGCGGTTGGGCAGCTTGGTGAGCTCGTCGGTGAGCGCGTTCTCCTCCTGCGCCTCGAACAGCTGCGCGTGGCGGATGGCGATCGCGGCCTGGGAGGCAACTCCGTTGAGCAGCTCAACCTGGTCTTCCGTCAGCTCCCGCCACGCGTTCAGGTACAGCTCCATCGCGCCCATCAGCTGGCCCGAGCGCTGGATCGGCACTACCAGCGCGTGCTGGGGATGCCCGCCCTGGTCGAGACCTGGCGCGGAGCGCTCGTCGAGCTTCACGACGAGCGGCCGCATCGCCGCCACAGCCGAGCGGAGCGGCTCTTCGTCGAGCTGACGCACGCCGCCGCGCGCGCGCTGTGTGAGGTTGTAAGAGGACTCGCGGTACAGCTCGGCCTTGCCCGGCCGCACCAGGTACATCGCGCCCGCGACCGAGCCCATCAGCCGGCCGATATGCGTGAGGGCGACGTTCAGCACCTCCTCCAGCGCCAGCGAGGAGTTGACCGCGGACGCCAGGGCGAGGAGCAGGTCGGCGCGGTCGCGCGCGCCTGTCTGGTCGGCGAGGGTCGCCTCGAGCTCGCGCGCGGCGCGGCGCAAACGCATCAGAGACAGCGTCAGGAGCATCAGGGCGGCAACGAGGAAAACCGAGACGATGAGCAGGATTCCGGCCGGTTCCATCTAAAAGTCCGGATAGGTTAACGCGGCACGCTCAAACTTCGATCTATACTCGCCGCGATCTGGAGCCGCTTTCTTTTGACGATCTCCCCCTTGGCGGTGAGTGGACCACCCGCCGCCGGACGGTCACCGAAGCCGAGATAGCCCTGTTCGCCGGCGTCGCCGGCGACTTCTCGCCTCTGACGATCGAGGCCGGCGTCAACGGCCCGCGCCCCGCGCCTCCATCGCTCGTGGTGGCGATGGCGGTCGGCCTTGGCTCCGTCGACATGCCCGTGCCCTCGGTGGCGGAGTGGGAGTGGCTGAACTGGAAGTTCCCCCGGCCCGTCCACGCGGGCGAAACGATCTACGCCCGCTGGACCCTGACGCAGAAGCGGCCGCCGGTCGCCGGCGCCCCGTCCGGGATCGTGGTGTGGCGGGTGGACGTCCACACCGCCGACGGCGCGCTGTGCGCCGAGGGCGAGGTTGGAGCGAAGGTCAAGCGGAACCTCGACGCGGCCCGGCACCGGGCGCCTGAGCAGCCGGCCGCCCCGTCGCGGCGGCGCCGGGGACGGAGGTCGCGTGCCAACGGTGGAACGGCATTGCCCGAGACTCCCGCCGTGGCCGCGCCGCCGGCCGCCGCGGCCAAACCCGAGCGAGCGTCCGGTCCGTCGCGCCGGCGGCGGCGGCGCCGATCGTCGGGGTCGGCCGCCCGGGAAGAGGAACACGAACCGCGGGCCGCACACGTGCAGGAGACTGCCGCCCCGCCCCCGCCACCCGCTGAACCTGCGCCTGCCCGGCAGACCACCACCGGCCGGCGAGGGATTGGCAGCGTCATCCGCCGCCTGCGCGGGACCTAGGCCGGGACTTCCAGCGCTTCCAGGTACTCGATCACGCGGCGCGTGAGCTGCGTCGGGGTCGAGGCGCCGCTGGTCACGCCGACCTTCCTGACGCCGTGGAACCAATCGACGTCGAGGTCTTCGAGCCGGTCGACCAGGTACGCGGGCTTGTGCCCGAGCTTCTTGACCACCTCGACCAGGCGCAGCGAGTTGGACGACCGCGGGCTGCCGACGACGATCACGAGGTCGACCTCCTTGGCGGCTTCCACGGCGGCCTCCTGGCGCTCCTGGGTCGCGCGGCAGATCTCGTTGTAGACCTCGGCCTGCGGGTAGCGCGCACACACCCGCCCGATCAGGTCCTCTGTGTCCCAGACGGAGAGCGTGGTCTGGCAGGTGACGGCGATCCGGTCTCCGTGCAGGTCGAGTGCGTCGATGTCCTCGGGATCCTGGACGAGATGCACCTTGCCCGGCGCCTCGCCCATCACGCCCTCAGGCTCGGGGTGGCCCTTACGGCCGATGTAGACGACGTCGTAGCCCTTGCGCGCGAGATCGGCCACGAGCTCGTGCGTGCGCACCACGTCCGAGCATGTGGCGTCGACGGGCTTGAGGCCGAGCTCGACGGCGCGCTCCTTGACCTGCGGCGAGACGCCATGGGCGGTGAAGATCACCGTGCCTTCCTTGATGTGCTCGAGCCCGGCCAGCCGGTTGGGCTGGTCGACCAGCGCGATGCCCTGGGCCTGCAGGTCGTCGGTGGCGTGGGTGTTGTGGACGAGCATGCCGAGCATGTGCACGGGCCCGTTCGTCTCCTCGCGCACGCGCCTGGCGATGCGGAACGCGTCCACCACGCCATGGCAGTACCCGCGCGGCGTGATCTTCAGGACTTCCATGTCGTCGCCGTCGAGTCTACGAGTCGATCCCCGCGAACAGGTCCGGCTCCGGCAGCTCGGAGCCTGGCTTGCCTCGGGCCAGCTGGTAGTACTCGGTCCCAAAAGCCAGCTCATAAACCTGGTCGGGCAGCTTGGCGAACCAGGAGTTCGGGTCGTTCTGGCTGACGTGAGCGCGCGAGGCCTGCCGCTTGCGCTCCACGTAGTCGCGCACGTCGACTCTTGTCGTGATCAGCTCATCTGGCGTGCCCGCCACCCGCATGTTTCGCGCCGCCTGTTCCTGCGCCTGGTCGGGGAACTGCTCCACGAATGCCTCGATCAAGGAGCGCGGCACGGCGACGTAATAGAGCTTCTTGGTAGGGGAGCCTTCGCGCTCGAGAAGATCGAGGGCAGCGTTGGTGACGCGGTGCGCCTTGATGTGGTCGGGGTGCCCATACACTCCATCGTCCGCGAAGGTCACGACAACGTCTGGCCTCTCCTCGCGAAGGATCACCGCCAGCCTCCCGGCCCCCTCATCGAGCCTTGCCTGGTGGAAAGAGCGCGGATCTTTGTTGTCCGGCGTGTCGACCATTCCCGAGTCGCGATAGCCCAGGAATTCCTGCCGGTCCACGCCGATGATCTCGTCCGCCGCCCTCAGCTCTTCCGTCCGGATCTCGGCGAGACGAGGCCTGGAAGCATCCTCGTCCATGTTGTAGATCTCACCGACCTCGCCCCGCGTTGCGGTAACGAGCACCACACGATGCCCATGTGCCTTTGCCTTCATCATCGCGCCGCTGTTTCCGATCTCGTCGTCGGGATGCGCGTAGACCAGAAGCAGCGTCGCCATCTAACTGAGCAACATCTCGGCGAGCATCGGGATTCCGCCGTGACCCGGGCCCGGGATCGTCCGGTCCGCCGCGGCGATGACCTCGGACGGCGATCCCTCGACGGCGACGCCAAACCCAGCCCACGCGATCATCGAGGCGTCGTTGCGGCCGTCGCCCACGGCCACGACCTCGCTCTGCGAGACATCAAGACGTTCACACAGGAAACGCAGCGCCGACGCTTTGTCGCTCTCCACGCTCGTGAACTCGAGGTAGTTCGGCGTCGAGGTGGCGATGTTCAGCCTGCCCTTCCAGCGCTCGCGGACGTCGGGCAGCAGCGCCTCGAGCGTCGCCGGCAGCGCGACGATGACGAGCTTCGGCGTCGTTGAGCCCATCGCGTTGTCGAGGTCGCCGACGACGTGCACCTCCATGCTCGCGTGGTCGGCGTAGATGTGGGCCTCTGGGCGATCGCGTTCGACGATCAGCCGGTCTTCGCGGTACGCCTGGACGTGCAGGTCGCGTGCGCGCGCGAAGCGGACGACCTCCATCGCCACGTCGTGCGCGATCCCGTGGTCGAGCAATGTCTCCCCGTCGAGCGTGCGCACCTGCGCGCCCTGGTAGCACACGATCGGACCGGTCAGGCCGAGGCGCGCCACCCACGGCAGCGCGCCAGGGTATGGCCGGCCGGTGCACGCGATCACGGTGATGCCCGCCTCGACCAGGCTGCGCACTGCCTCGACGTCGCGGGGGTCGAGCGTGAGGTCCATCGCCAGGATCGTGCCGTCGAGGTCCAGCGCCAGGAGCTTGTACTTCAGAGTGGGCGGCGTCGCGGGGGGCGTCGGCGGAAGATTCGGGGTCAGGGTGGTCCAGATCCTAGGCGCGGCCGAGCACCGCAGCGAGCGCACCGTTGTTCGTGAGCGAGGAGCGGAGGCCGCAACAACGGAGATGGACCGCAATGGCCCCGAAGATCCGTCGACGATCCCCCGCGGCGACGCCTGCTATCGCTTGACCTCGGGGTTGACCAGGTTCGGCGGGCGCCCCCCGCGCACCGCGGTCGCCATATTGCGCGCGGCCATCGCCGACATCTCCGAGCGCGTCCGCACCGTCGCGCTCGCGATGTGCGGCGCGAGGACGACGTTGGGCATCGGGATCAGGTGCGGATGGACCGCTGGCTCGCGCTCATAGACGTCCAGCCCCGCGCCGGCCAGCCTCTTCGCCTTCAACGCCTCGACGAGCGCCGCCTCGTCGACGACCGGTCCGCGGGAAGTGTTGATCAGGATCGCGTTGCGCTTCATGGCGTTGAACTGGGGCGTGCTGATCAGGTGCTGGGTCTCCTGCGTCAGGGGGACGTGGATGGAGATGAAGTCCGACTCAGCGATCAAGCGGTTCAGGTCGACGCGCGTCGCGCCGAGCTGCTCCTCCGCCTCGGGTGGCAGTGGCTGCGGGTCGTAGTACAGGACGCGCATGTTGAAGCCCTTGGCGCGGTGCGCGACTCCGCGCCCGATGCGGCCGATGCCGACGATGCCCAGCGTGGCCCCGAAGACATCCTGGCCCAGCATCATGTCGATCGCCCAGCCGCGGAAGTGTCCGCCGCGCGTGAACTGGTCGGCCTCGACCACGCGCCGAGCCGCCGTCATGAGGAGCGTGAATGCAAAGTCGGATGTCGCGTCGTCGAGCACGCCGGGCGTGTTGGTGACCATGACCTTGTGCGCGGTCGCGGCGGGGACGTCGATGTTGTCGAAACCGACGGCGACATTGCTCACGCATTTGAGGCCCGGCGTGGAGAGCACGGTATCCCGGATCGGATCCATAAGCTGGCTGACGATGCCGACGCAGCCTTCGGCCGCCTGGCGGATGCTGGCTTCGTCGAGCGGCCCGCCCGCCGGGTACCGGACGACCTCGGCCGCCTCGGCCAGGATCTGCGGCCCGGGGTCGATGATGGGGTGCATCAACAGGACTCGCGGGCTCATGGGTTCAGGCCAAGGTCCTGTGCGATCGGCTTGAGCGCGTCGCGGACGACTTCCACGTGCTCGTCGAAGGGTACGCCCAGGACCTCCGCACCCGCGATGAGCTCCTCGCGGTGCACGCCTCTGGCGAAGGCCTTGTCCTTCATCTTCTTGCGCACGGTGCTCGCCTCGACGGCGCTCAGCGACCGGTCGGGCTTGACCAGCGCGCAGGCGATGATGAAGCCGCACATCTCGTCGACCGCGTACAGCGCCTTGCGCGCGTTGGTGTCGCGCGGCACGTTGAGATAGTCGGCGTGCGAGGCGATGTCCTCGAGGATGTCCTCCGGCCAACCTTTCTCGCGCAGCATCTGGATGCCTCGCATCGGGTGAAGCTCTGCGGTCGGACCGGACTCGTAATCCCAGTCGTGGATCAGGCCGAGCACGCCCCAGCGGTCTTCGTCCTCGCCGAACCGCCGCGCGTAGGCGCGCATCGCTGCCTCGACGCTGCGCATGTGCCGGCGAAGCTGGTCCGATTTGGTCATCGAGGTGACCAGCTCCCACGTCTCTTCGCGGGTCGGCGCGGTCACATCTGATCCCACTCACGCAGGTGGTACTTCGACACGAGATACCCGATCGTGATCCACGACGCGAAAAGGGCCCCGATCGAAACAAGGAATGCCGCACTGAGCAGATGGCGGACGAAGTCCGGAGTTTGATCCGGCGTCATGAACACAACACCAAGGAGGGCGACCAGGACTCCGCCCGAGATTGCCATCACCCCGTAGGCGCGAAAGTAGCTCGTGGGCGCCCGGTCAAGACGTATCGAAAAGGGCATGCGCAGCGGCCGCGACATCCAGCCGGGGAACATGTTTTCGCCGGTCCAGAGCAGCCGCGAGCCCTGCACCATCACATACAGCCCGGGCACAATCAGCAGCAGTCCAGCGACCAGTTTCATCGCTTGTTCCCGAGAATCTCCTTGAGGGCTGCCAGCAACCTGTCGTGCTGCTCCCTCGTGCCGACGGTGATCCGGATCCAGCCCGCGATCGGCTCACGATCGTAATGGCGGACCAGGACCTTGCGCTCGCGCAGGGCGGCGACGACCTCGGCGGCCGGCTTCGGAGGCCGGACGAAGATGAAGTTCGCGGCCGAGGGCACGACCTCGAAACCAAGCTCCTCGAGCCTGGCAGTCAGGTCGCCGCGATTGCCCACGACCTCATCAACCACCCTCTTGTGGTGCCCCTCGTCGGCGATGGCGGCAGCGGCCGCGACGATCGCCAGCCGGTCCAGGTTGTAGGAATCCTTGACCGCGTCGAGCGCCTCGACCAGGTCGCGGCTTCCCAGCGCGAAGCCGATCCGCATGCCGGCGAGGCCGTATGACTTCGAGAAGGTGCGCAGCAACAACACGTTCTCGTGCCGGCCAAGCAGATCGATGGCCGAACGCGGCGCGAAGTCGACGTACGCCTCGTCGATGACGACGACACCCGACGACGCGACGACCGCGGCCTCCACGTCGCTTGCGTCGAAGAGAGCTCCGGTGGGTGAGTTGGGGTTGACGATGAACTTCAGCGGCGCCGGGTCGGGCCCGAGGCTCGGCGGCATCTCGCCGAACTGCTCGGCCGGATGGCGCGAGGGCGCGGCGTCATGCAGGCGGCACAGCGGCTCGAACAGCGGATAGGTCGGCGTCGGAAAGGCGACGCTGTCGCCCGGGCCGGCGAAGGCGCGGAAGCAGAGCTCGATCAGCTCGTCGCCGCCGTTGCCGGCGATCACCTGAGAAGGCTCTAGCCCGAACTTGCGCGCGATCGCCTCGCGCGCGGGGGCCGCCGTAGGGCTCGGGTACAGGCGAAGGTCGTCACCCGCCGCGGCCTTGATCGCCTCGATCACCTTCGGCGACGGCGGCAGCGGCGACTCGTTGGTGTTGAGCTTGACCCACCCCTCGCCGTCGGGCGGCTGCTCACCGGGGACGTACGGCTGAAAGCCCTCCAGGCCTTTCCTTACGAAGCTTTCCGACATTCGAGCAAGAAGGTTTCCAGCGCCAGCCGTGGGCTGACGTTCTGCTCCAGGTAGCCTAGCGTGTCGTACGAGAGCTCGAGCAGCCTTGCCCACCGGCCCTGCTCGCGGCCGCGGCTGGCGAGCATCCGACGGCGCAGCTCGATCTGCCAGCTGGCCATCGCAAACAACGCCGGGTCTTCCTCGTCGCCCTCGCTGCGCCGCCAACCCATCTGCTCCGAGTCCAGCCGCGCCGCCACGTGCAGCGGCACGTCCGCGGGCGCGCCGAAGACCTCCTCGAGGCGGCGCGTCCACGCATGGTGGAGGTCGATCACCCGCTCGTCGCCTGCGCGGCTCACCGCCCATCCGGGCCGTCCGCTCGACAGCTCGGCGAGCAGCTTCGCCCGCTTCGCCTCGACCCCGTGCGCGACGAGCAGCCCTTCGATCTCCGGCGCGGGCACCGGGTGGAAGAACAGGCGCTGGCAGCGCGACACGACGGTGGGCAGGACGACGAAGGGATTGAGGCTCGGCGAGGTCAGGACGATCACGCGGTGCGGGTGCGGCTCCTCGAGCGTCTTGAGCAGCACGCCCTGCGACTCGTCGCGTAGGCGCCCGACGTTGGTCACGAGGACGACGCGGTGGCCGGCCACCGCCGGCTTGAGGTTGATGAACTGCTGCAGCGTCAGCTCGTGGAACTCGGCCGGCTTGTCCGGGATCAGTCGGATCTCGTTGACGTGAATCAGCTTTTTGCGGTCGTCCTCCCAGTAGTCGGGGTGGCGCCTCAGGGGCGCCTCGGGCAGGAGCGCGGTGGCGAGAGCGCGCGCGACCGTCGCCTTGCCCAGTCCCGATTCGCCGACGAAGAGGTACGCGTGCGCGAGCCGGCCAGTGGCAAGCTGCGAGCGAAGCTGCTGCAGCGCCAAGCCGTGGCCGACGACGCCCGCGAACGGATCTTTCACGGAATCTGCGTGGGCGCCGCGCGGCCGGCCTGCGCCTTTGCCTTCACCTCACGCTCGCGCTCCAGGCGCTGCGCGCGACCCTGCAGCCACACCTCGCGAATGCGCTGCAGGGCGGTGATGTTGGTGACGATCGCCAGCAGGAAGACGATCCCGTACAGCCACCAGCCTCCGAGCAGCAAGCCCGCGACTGTGGCCACCACCCGCTCGGGGCGCTGGAACAGCCCTGACTTGCAAGCAAACCCGAGGCTCTGGGCGCGAGCCCGCACGTAGCTGACCAGGAACGAGCCGGCAAGCGCGGCGAGGGTCGCGAGGATCAGCCACTCCTGCAGCGGCGGGTTGATGGTCACGAAGTACGCGGCCAGTCCGAGGTACACCGCACCTTCGGAGTAGCGGTCGAGCGTCGAATCGAGGAAGGCGCCGTACGGATACGAGGCGTTGGTGGAGCGCGCCAGAGCACCATCGAGGATGTCGCACGTGCCGGCCAGGATCAGGACCAGGCCCGCCCAGCGCAGGTGACCGAAGGCGATCAGTCCGGCCGCAAAGAACGTCAGGGTCAGGCCGACCACGGTCACCTGGTTGGGCGTGAGCGGCGTCCGTCCGAGCGCTGTGATCAACGCCTCGGCGTGGCGGCGGACCCAGGCCTCAAACCGCGTTGTGAACACGAATCACCTCCAGCTCTCTCGAGGGCTGCGCGGCCAGGGCCTTGCGAGCCTCCTTGTAGACGTCGACGACGTCCGCCGCCACCCGGTCCCATGAATAGCGGCCGGCCTTCTTCACGCCATAGTCCGCAAGGCGCCGGCGCAGCTCCCCATCCCGGGCCAGGATGACCAGCGACGCGGCGAGCTCGCGCCAGTTCTTCGGCGGCACGGTGATGCTGTCCTTCCCGGACTCGAGGACCGACATGTAGCCGGGGACCTCGGTCGCCACAACCGGCAGCCCGGAGGCGAGCGCCTCGAGGAGCACGATGCCGAAGCTCTCCGCGCCGGTCGCCGGAGCGCAGAAGATGTCGGCGCTGTTGTAGTAGCGCGGCTTGACGGACTCGGGGACGTAGCCCGCGAGGATGACGTTGTCGAGCCGGTGACGCTGCACGTACGACTCCACGCGTCCGCGCTGCGGTCCGTCGCCGACGATGATCAGGCGGGTCTGCGGCACTCGACTGTTGAGGACGCGGTAGGCGCGCAGCAAGTCACCGAGTCCTTTGCGCTTCTCGAGCCGCCCGACGAAGAGGATGTTCAGGTTCTCGTCGCGCAGGTGGCGGATGGGGGCCAGGCCCGGCTTATAGGTATCGACGTCGATCCCGTTGGGGATGACGCGCATCGGGAAGTCGGGAAAGTAGCGGTTGACGAAATCGCGCGCAGGCGCGCTGACTGCGATTGCGCGGTGCAGGTGGCTGAGGTACGGCTGCAGCAGCGGCCGGCCGTAGTAGTAGCCGACGTTCGAGCGCGAGAATGCGTGGAAGGTGCCGACGTTGGCGGTGGTCGACATCCGCAGCATCGTCATCGGCAACGCGGGCATCAGCGGCTCGTGAAAGTGCAGGACGTCGAAGCGCTCGTCGGCGACGATTGCAGCGACCTGGTTCGCGAGATGAAAGCTCAGCGTGATCCGCGCGACCGAGTCGTTGGCCGGGATGGCGATAGGCGTGCCGATCCGGTAGAAGCGGGCCGCGTCGAACCCCACGTCGGCACGGCTCGACGGCGCGAAGATGCGCGTCTCGTGGCCGGCTTTCTGCAGCTGGACGGCGAGATGGCGCACATGGTCATTGACGCCGCCAGCGGTGGCGAAGTCGTACGGCGAAACGAGTCCGACCCTCATCCTCCCGGTCTCCTCACGGCGATCCCGGCCAGATCCGATGCGGCACGTGCCACTGCTCGGGGTGACTCTGGATGAACTGCTCGATCCGGCGCAGCAACTGCCCAGTCGCGCGCACCTGGTCCGCCCGCGCGTTCCCGGTCGACTCCGCGAAGACCAGGGGCGTGCCTTCGGCCATGTACGTATCGTCCGGCAACCGGTAGACGCACACGGGGAAAAGCGGAGCGCCGGTGCGCAGCGCGATCGCGGCCGGACCAAGCGGGATGGGCGCGAGCTTGCCGAAGAACGGCATCAGGTAGCCGGTGCCACTGATGTCGCGGTCGATTGCCGTGATCACCATCTCCTGCTCCCGCAACGCCTCCAGCACCTTGCGGATCCCGCCGTGGTCGAGCGTCAAAACGCTGATCCCGAGCCGGGCCCTCGTGTCCCGATACCACTCGAACAGCGCGCGCGGCTCCAGCTCTTCGGCGAAGAAGCTCACGGGCGCCAGCGTCGCCGACCAGATCGCGGCCACGACCTCGTAGGAGCCCATGTGGCATGAGACGGCGAGCACGCCCTTCCCGAGTGCCCGCGCCTGCTCGAGGTGCTCCAAGCCCTGGACCTTCAGCAGCGGGCTCATCGACTCGACCCGAGCTCGCGGCAGCTGCATCAGGTCGGCGTAGGCCTTGGCGTGGTCGCGAAAGTTGAGGCGCGAGATCCGGTGCAGCTCCGTCGGATCGCGCTCCAGCTCCGGGCACGCGATCTTCAGGTTGTACTCCAGGCGCGGCCGGGCCAGCGGCGAGAACCACCACGCCAACCGCGCCGCCATCACGGCCAGCGCGTACGCCCACGATCGGGGCAGACGCGCGACCAGGGACTGAATCACCTTGAAGGCGCGCCATGTCCACTCGCCCATCCCTCAGCGGCGGAACATGGGCCGGAATGCGTACCACTGGTCAGGCCGCTCCTTGATGAAGTCCTCGAATCTACCGATCACGCGCTGCATCAAATCTTCTTTGGTCTCGGTCTCCCCGACGCTAACGGCCGGCTCGACGTGAATGTGATAGCGGCCCGGGGCGATCGCGTACTGGCAGGCAGGAAGAAGCGCCGCTCCCGTCTTGATCGCGAAGGCGGCGGGGCCGCCGGGCACGACCGCGCGCCGGCCGAAGAACGAGACCTCGACCCCAGGACCCTGCTCGAGGTCGCAGAGAAGAGCAACGATCCGGTTCGCCTGTAGGGCCTCGGTGATGGCCCGGACCGCGGAGCGGCCGAGCATGATGACCTGCAGCCCGAAACGCTGGCGCGTGGCGACGACCGCGTCGTTGAGCGATCCAGGAAACGTTTCCGCCACGGCCGAGATGCGGTATCCGAGCGCGCCACCGTACGAGCCCGCCATGTCCCAGGAGCCCATGTGCGGGACGGCCATGATCACGCCGCGGCCGCGCGCAACCGCGGCGTCGAGGTTCTCGCGGCCATCGATGGACATCCGGGCGATGAGCTCTGCCGGCGACAGGCTGCCGAGGAGCAGGAAGTTCATCAGCATCCGGCCGTAGTTCTGGAAAGCGCGCCGCGCGACTCGCGCCACCTCGGGGTCACCGGCTTCGCGGCCGAGCGCGGCGGCATAGTTTTCCAGCGCCGCGCGTCGCTGGGCCGCGCTCAGCCAGAACCAGGCCGTGCCTCCGGGCGCGGCCGCCGCGTGGCGTAGTGCCGCCGGCGTGACGCGGAGGATCCGCGCCCCGGCCCGGTAACTAGCGCCGAGCAGTCGCGGTCGTTTTCGTCCGGGCGACACGGCGGTCGCGCCCGTCGCGCCCATTGACTCCGGCCTTATCACCCTCGATGAACTCCTCCACCAGCCGCCTGGCGTCGTTGTCGGTGTACTGGACCGGCGGCGACTTCATGAAGTACGAGCTCGGACTCTCGAGCGCCCCGCCGATTCCGCGGTCCAGCGCCAGTTTGGCGCAGCGGACCGCGTCGATGACGATGCCGGCTGAGTTGGGCGAATCGACGACCTCGAGCTTGAGCTCGACGTTGAGCGGCACGTCGCCGAACGAGCGGCCCTCGAGGCGGATGTAAGCCCACTTCCGGTCATTCAGCCAGGGCACGTAGTCCGACGGACCGATGTGGACGTTGTCCTTGCCGATGTCGTAGTCGAGCTGCGAGGTGACCGAGCGCGTCTTCGAGATCTTTTTCGACATGAGCCGGTCGCGCTCGAGCATGTTGAGGAAGTCGGTGTTGCCGCCGAAGTTGAGCTGATACGTGCGCTCGAGCTTGACCCCGCGGTCTCGCATCAAGCGTGTGAGCACGCGGTGCACGATCGTTGCGCCGAGCTGCGACTTGATGTCGTCGCCGATGATCGGCAGGCCCCGCTCGAGGAATCGCTTCTGCCAGTAGGGCTCACGGGCGATGAAGACGGGAATGCAGTTGACGAAACCGACGCCGGCGGCGAGCGCCTGCTCGACGTACCACTTGGTCGCCTCCTCGGAGCCGACCGGCAGGTAGCTGACGAGCACGTCGGCCTTCGACTTCTTGAGGATGCCGACGACGTCGGAGGTCTCGCCGGGCGCCTTCTGCACGATCTCGGACAGGTACTTGCCGATGCCGTCGTGCGTCATCCCACGCTGGACCTTGACGCCCAGCTTCGGCACATCGGAGAACTTCACCGTGTTGTTCGGCTTGGCGAAGACCGCCTCCGAGAGGTCGAGCCCGACCTTGTTCTTGTCGATGTCGAAGGCGGCCACGAACTCGATGTCGCTGATGTGGTAGCCGCCGAGGTTGACGTGCATGAGCCCGGGGACCGAGTCCTTCGGCGAGGCGTTGCGGTAGTAGTGCACGCCCTGGACCAGCGAGGAGGCGCAGTTGCCTACCCCGACGATCGCGACGCGAACCTTGTGGTCCTTGCCTTGGTGACCGTTCCCTCTGTGATTGGCGCTCATGCGCGCACCTCCTCGCGAACTTTGCTTTTTCCAGCCTGGGGTTGCGGGATGCGGAGCATCTCGTCGAGGCGTTGGCGGTAGCGCCGGATGTTTTCCACGTCCAGCGAGCACCAGACCTGGCGGCCGTCGCGCCGGACTCGAATGACGCCGCCGAGCCGCAGCATCCGCACGTGCCAAGAGATGCGCGGCTGGCTCATGCGCAGGTGTTCGGCGAGCTCACTGACGTTGACCTCGCCTACCTCCCCCAGGCGCTGAAGGATGCGCAGGCGCGTCGGGTTGGCAAACGCCAGGAAGTGGTCAGGGATCTCGTTGCCAGGCTTCTGAAGAAACATAAAGTTTGCTTTATCCAATATAACGCATAAAGGCTGCGTTATGTGTCGGCGCTCGATCAACAGGTGAGCTTGACGTTCACCGTGGCGGGATTCGATCTGCAGTAGTTGCCCGCACCCGTCGCGCACGTACTCCCGTCCACAAGCATCAGCGTCACCGCCTGGATGTAGGTCTGGCCCTTGGTGCACGTCGGCGGCGGCGTGGCCTTGAACGTGACGGTTCCATTGGCGGAGGTGGCCGAGAAATTTGCCAGGTTGGGCGTGATGCTGACCGGAGGCATCTGCAGGTTGGGAGTGCCGAGCGTGTAGGTCAATGTGGCCGTGCAGCTTGTGCCGACCTGTGTGCATGGCGCGCTGGTCTGGGTGAAGGTGATGTGCGGGAACACATGGAACTTCGCCGTCGTCTGCGCGGTGGCACCGAGTGCGTCCGTGACCCTGACCGTGAACAGCCAGTCGGCCGTCGCGCCCGTGGGCGGGGCAGGAAATGCGCGGGCGAGCGCCAGGCCGTTCAAGCTCATCCCGCTCGGGATCGCGCCGGCCACAACCCTGTAGCGGTATGGCGGCATGCCTCCGGACTGGTTGCCGAACCCGCCGCAGGCGGTGACGCAGCCGGCCTCGACCATGCACGGAAAGTTGGTGGGACAGGTCGGCGACACCGCGAGGCGCTGGACCACATTGATGGTGGTGTCGATCGCGGCGATGTCGCCGCCTGTGTCGTTGACCTGGACGGTGAACAGAAACGTGCCCAGCGCGCCCGGTGTGCCCGAAACGGCGCCCGTCGAGGCCATCACCAGCCCGGCGGGGAGCGCCCCTCCCACTATCGACCACGTGTACGGGGGCACGCCCCCGGTCGCGGTCGGGCTGGCCGGCGCGTAGCCAAAGCCGATCTCGGCCGCGTGAAAGGCGGCAGAGGTTATGTTCAGATCAGGGGCGCTGGCAGAAGGTGTGGGCGAAGGCTGGTCGCCTGGCGTGCTGCTGGCCTGGCTGACCGGACTGTTCTTAGGCGCGGCTTGTGACGCGGGCGCGCATGCGACGCCAACCAGAAGCACGCCGAGAATCACCAGGCACCGGGGCATCGACATGGCTGTTCTGCAACGCGGCAGTCTAGACCGCGCCGCCGGGCGGTGCGTTACGTGGTCGGCCGGACCAGGTTCAGGAACTCGGCCCGCGTGCGCGGGTCGCGGCGGAACGTGCCCAGCATGCAGGACGTCATCATCCGGCCGCCCGGCGCTTCGACCCCTCTCATCTCCATGCACAGATGGCGGCCCTCGACGACCACGCCGACCCCCTTTGGCCCCAGCGCCGCATTGAGAGCCTCGGCGATCTCGCGCGTCAGCTGCTCCTGGATCTGAAGCCGGTGCGAGAACACCTCGACCAGGCGCGGGATCTTGCTCAGGCCAATCACTTTGCCTTTGGGCAAGTACCCGACATGGACCTGGCCAAAGAAGGGCAGCATGTGGTGCTCGCAAAGGCTGTAGAAAGCGATGTCCTTGACGACGACCATCTCGTCGTAGTCCTGGTCGAAGACCGCGTCGGCGATCACCTCCTCGGGCTTGACCCCGTATCCATCGGTCAGCTCGCGCAACGCCCGAGAGACGCGGTCGGGCGTGGCCTTGAGGCCCTGGCGCGCGGGGTCCTCGCCGAGCTCGACCAGCAGTGACTCGACGAGCTCTGCGATCGGGTCGTCCGGCTTCGGTCTGGGTGTCGCCACAGTTGCAAGGACAATTTACGTGGTGGACGCCATCGCCGCGGCGCAGGTGCTCTCGGAGATCGGGTATTTGCTGAGGCAGCAGGAAAAGGAGAGATTCCGCGCCAAGGCGTTCTCCGCGGCTTCGTGGGCGCTCGCCCTGGAGCGCCCGAACCTCGACGAGCTCGCCCGCACCAACGCGCTGACCTCGATCGAAGGCGTCGGCGAGGGGATCGCGAGGGTGCTGAACGACCTGATCAGCACCCATCAGAGCCGCTACCTCAACAGGCTGCGGGAGCAGATGAACCAGCCCGCGCTTGCCGACGAAACGGAGCTGGACTTCGCCGATTACAGGGGCGACATTCACAGCCACACGGACTGGAGCGACGGTCGGGCGACGATGCTCGAGATGGCCGAGGGCGCGCGGGCGATGGGCTACAGCTACGTCGGCATCACGGACCACTCGCCCCGGATCACTGTCGTCCACGGACTGAACGCCGAACGCCTCGTCGCGCAGTCGCGCGAGATGGCGGAGGTGCAGAAGAAGGTCGACGGCGTGGCCCTGCTCCAGGGAATCGAGGTCGACATCCTCGAGGACGGCGCGCTCGACCTGCCCGATGGCGTGCTCGAGATCCTCGACGTCGTGATCGCCTCACCCCACGTGAAGCTGCGCCAGGAGGCGGCGGCCATGACAGAGCGGATGCTCCGCGCGGTTTCCAACCCGCACGTCGACGTGATCGGCCATCCGACGGGCCGCAGGCCCGGCGCGCGCGAGGGCGCGACGTACGACTTCGAGGCGGTGTTCAAGGAGGCGGCGAAGAACGGCGTCGCCCTTGAGATCGACTGCGACCCGGCCCGGCTGGACCTGTCGCCGGAGATGGCGCGCCAGGCGCGGGACCTTGGCTGCGAGTTCGTCCTCGACTCGGACGCGCACGCGCCCGCCGAGTTCGCCTATGTGCCGATGGCCCTGTGGATGGCGCGCAGGGCGGGGATCCCAAAGGAGCGGATTCGCAACTTCCGCCCCGAATGGAATTGACAATTGATGGCAAATTGATATCAAATTGCGGTGATGCCAAAGGCGACAACTCTCCGCCTGACCGACGAGGTCTACGCCCGCCTTGACCAGGCCTCGGCGCGCACGGGCATGCCGGTCAACTCGATCGTCATCGCCGCCTGCCTCGAGTGGCTGCAGCGACACACCCCTGACACGTTCGTCCCCGAACTGGCCCACGTCGCCCCCCTTGGACCGCCCCGGTGGGCCACAATCCGCCGAGCAATGGTCGAGGCCGTCGCCGGTCGCTCACCATCTCCTTTCTATCCCTTCGAGCGTTTCACCTCCAAGTCACAGAATTTGCTCAGAGCGGCCCAGGATGAAGCCAAGAAGGTCGGCTTCACTTACATCGGCACCGAGCATCTGCTGCTCGCCGCGTTCGCCGACGTCGAGTCTCATTCGGCGATGGCCCTGGCCTCCATGGGCATTCACGAGCGGACTGTTCGCACCGCGCTGCAGCACGTGGTCTTCAACAAGCCGGCGCCTCGCAATCCCGGCATCATTCCCACCTCGCGGGTGAAGAAGGTCATCGAGCTCGCGTTCAAGCTCTGTGGCACCGCGGGTGACCCGCACGTGAGCACCGGCCACATTCTTCTGGCGCTCGCGACCGAACGCGAGGGCATCGCGGCCCACATCCTCAAGGACTTGGGGGCAACCCCTGACCGAATCAAATCCGCGATCGAGGCGCTGACCGAGCCCGAGGCCTGATAGGTCCTAGCATCTCGTCCGATGGCGAAGGTCGGAATCATGATCGAGGGCCAGGAAGGGCTCAACTGGGACCGCTGGCGCCGCATCTGCGCCGACACCGAGCGTCTGGGCTTCGCCTCGCTGCGCCGCAGCGACCACCTCATCTCGCTCATGGGGCCGGATACCAGCGAGCGGGATTGCATCGAGTGCTGGGAATCGCTGGCGCTCGCAGCCGAGTGGACGGAGACCATCGAGCTCGGCCCGATGGTCAGTCCGATGACGTTTCGGCTGCCCGGCGTGCTGGCCAAGATGGCGGCCTCTGTCGACTCGTTGTCCGGCGGCCGCCTCATCCTCGGCGTGGGCGCCGGATGGAATGAGAACGAGCACGCCGTGTTCGGCGTCCCCTTCTATACGCAGCGGGAGAGGTTCGACAGGCTGGAGGCGGGGATCGCCACCATGCGCGAGATCTGGACGAAGACGAACCCAAAGCCGGTACGCGATCCAATCCCTTTGCTGATCGGCGGCAAGGGTGCGAAACGGACCCTGCCGCTGGTCGCCCGGGAGGCCGCGGAATGGAACTTCTCGCGCCTCAACTCAGACGAGTTCCGCGAGCGACGCGACGAGCTCGACCGCTGCTGCCGCGAGATCGGCCGCGACCCCGCCACGGTCAGGCGCTCGGTGATGACGAGCTTCATCATCGGGGGCAGCCGCGGTGATCTCCTCGAGCGAGCGGCGCAGGTGCGCCATGTGGTCACGCCGTTGGGCCAGCTGTCTCCCGAAGAGGTGCTCGAAAACCGCAAGGAGGCATGGTTCGTCGGCACCCCGGAGGAGATCGCGGAGAGGATGCGTGAGCTAAGTAAGCTCGGCATCGACCTGTTCATGATCCAGCACTTCCTGCTCGACGACGCCGATGCCTTACAGCTCCTGAGCGAGGTGGCGAAGGAGCTCCAGTAGCCCTACACCTCGAAGAGCCCGAGTAAGCTCCGCGCGTGGACTTCGAGCTGAGCGACTCCGAGAAGAAGTTCCGCGATGAGGTCCGGGCCTGGCTGAAGGCCAACGCGCCGCACGACGTCGACGCGGACGGCGCCGGCGACATGAAATCCTTCATCGAGCGCCGCCGCGCCTGGCAGAAGAGGCTCTACGACGCCGGCTACGTCGGCATCACCTGGCCCGAGGAGTACGGCGGCCGCGGCGGCTCCTTCATGGACCAGCTGATCTTCAACGACGAGATGATCCTCGCCCATGCGCCGGAGCCGATCAACGTCATCGGCCTCGGCATGGGCGGCCCGGTCGTCATCGCCCACGGCACCGACGAGCAGAAGAAGCGCTACCTCGCACCGCTTTTGTCGGCCGAGGAGATCTGGTGCCAGGGCTTCAGCGAGCCCAACGCCGGCAGCGACCTGTCAGGCCTGCAGACCCGCGCCGAGGACAAGGGCGACCACTACGTCGTCAACGGGCAGAAGGTCTGGACGACGCTCGCGCACGTCGCCAGGTGGTGCATGCTCGTCGCCCGCGAGCGCAAGGAAGCCAACCCGCGCGACGGCCTCACTTATCTGCTCGTTGACATGGAGAGCCCGGGCATCGAGGTCAGGCCGCTGGTCCAGATCACCGGCGACGCCGAGTTCAACGAGATCTTTTTCAAGGACGTGAAGGTGCCGAAATCGCAGATCCTGGGCGAGGCCGGCAAAGGTTGGGCGGTCGCGATGACGACCCTCCTGCACGAGCGCGGCACGCTCGGCCTGGCGCTCGCCACCCGGGCGCAGATCACCGCGTCGGAGCTGGCGGAGCGTGCGCGCAAGCTCGGCCGTGGGTCCGACCCGCTCGTCCGGCAGAGGATCGCTCAGCACACGATCGAAGCGCGCGCGCTGCAGCTCAACGGCTATCGGGCTGTGACCGCCGTGAAGAGGTCATGCATCCCCGGGCCCGAGGGATCGATCCTCAAGCTGATGTGGTCGGAGCTCAACCAGCGCATGACCGAGACCGCGATGGACGTCGGTGGACCGACCTCGCAGGTGGGCGATGGGGACGGCTGGAAATACGAGTTCCTGCGTTCGCGCGCGAACACGATCGAGGCTGGAACTTCAGAGGTGTTGCGCAACATCCTGGCCGAGAGGGTACTGGGACTTCCCCGCAGTCGCTGACGTAGATCGCTATTCCCTTGTTTTGCGGCGTCCCGCGGGACAGAATTCACGCTCGTGAATCGGCTGACCGGGGCGGACCGGGTCGCCTGGTCGTTCTGGGCGGCGGGCGCGATAGCGTTCGTCGGAGGCCTGCTACCGGTGCTCATCGGGGGCACCTCGAGTCGCATCGCGACGGTGGCCGTCCCATTCACCATTGCGGCGGCGGCTTTCGCCGGTTGCGGCTTCGTCTACAAGCAGGGACGCTCCGTGGCCGCGATCCTCTACTTCGTTGCGGGCCTCGCGATCGTCTACGGGCTGCTGGCCATGTTCTCGGTGCCGCTGCAGCTTGCAGCGCTCGGCAGCTGCGCTGCGCCGCCCGCGCCATGCATGGCAGGCCTGGGCCGCCCGCTGACGCTGGGCGAGAACACGGGCATGGGCTTCGGCACCGGGTTCGGCGTGGCAGCGCTGTTCGTCGGATTTTTCGGCTTGATGGTCGTGTTCCGCAGGACGGCGATTGCGCCGCCGGCTCCTGCGGTGCGGAAGATTCCGCCAGTCATGCCACCTCCGGAGAAGCCCGCTTCCACGCCAGTCGCCGCCAAGCCGGAGCGCGAGCCGGAGCCCGAGCCGGAGCCAGAGCCGGAGCTTAAGGCGGAACCGGAGCCTGAGCCGGAGCTTAAGGCGGAAGCGGAGCCTGAGCCGGAGCTCCCGGCACACGAAGAGGAGGAGCTCCCCGAGCTGCCGGCTCACGAGTCGGATCCGAGTACGACCTAGACTCCCTTCTCGTGGATTTCGCGTTCTCCGAAGAGCAGGAGATGCTGCGCCGCTCGGCGCGCGAGTTCCTCGCCAAGGAGTGCGGCCCGAAGGTCGTGCGCAAGCTCATGGAGAGCGCCGACGGCTACGACGAGGCGCTGTGGAAAAAGATCGCCGGCCTGGGCTGGACGGCGCTCGGCATCCCAGAGCAGTACGGCGGCGTCGGTACGTTTCTCGATCTGGTCGTGGTCCTCGAGGAGGCTGGTCGTGCTTTGCTCCCCGGACCGTTCTTCTCCACCATGAGCCTGGCCGTGCCGGCGCTGATCGAGGCCGGCACCGAGGCGCAGAAGAAAAAGGTCCTGGGCGCGATCGCTGACGGCAGCGCGCGCGCGACTCTTGCGCTGACCGAGCCGTCGGGGCGCTGGGACGCGAGCGGGATCGAGCTGGCGGCGCGGCACAAGTCTGGCGGCTGGGAGCTCAACGGCGTGAAGACGTTCGTGCCCGACGCCGGCGTAGCGGACTTCATCGTCGTCGCGGCCCGCACGCGGGGCGAAGGCGAGGAGGGCGTCACGCTGTTCCTGGTCGAGCACCAAGCGAAGGGCGTCGAGGTCAAACCGCTCGAGACTCTCGACCAGACGCGCCGGTGGTATGAGGTGCGCCTTGAGGGTGTCGAGCTCGGCGGTGACGCCGTCATGGGCGCACCGGACAAGGTGTGGCCGCCGCTGAAGCGCGCGCTCGAGTGGGCGACCGCCGCCCTATGCGCAGAGATGGTGGGCGGCGTGCAGAAGGTGCTGGAGACCTCGACCGAGTACGCGAAGACGCGGCACCAGTTCGGCAAGCCCATCGGCATCTACCAGGCCGTGTCGCACAAGCTCGCCGACATGCTCGTGCTGTCGGAAAGCGGCCGCTCGGCGACCTACTACGCCGCGTGGGCTGTCGACGCCGACGCGCCTGACCGCGCGCTAGCGTCGTCGATGGCGAAGGCGTACGTGTCCGACGCGTATCGCAAAGTCGCGGGCGACGGAATCCAGGTGCACGGAGGCATCGGCTTCACCTGGGAGCACGACATGCACCTGTACTTCAAGCGCGCGAAGTCTTCTGAGGTGACCCTTGGCGACGCCACCTACCATCGCGAGCTCGTCGCGCAGGCTCTCGATCTTTAGCTCCGTCGCGCCCTGGGCGATGCTCGCGGGAGCGATCGGGACGGAGGTTGTCGGAACCCTTGCTCTCCGCGGATCCAACGGGTTCACGCAGATCGTCCCATCCGCCGTCACTGTGGTCGGCTACGTGGTGAGCTTTGTCCTGCTGGCGCTCGTGCTGAAGACGCTGCCGGTCGGGATCGTCTACGCGATCTGGTCGGCGGTTGGAGTGGCGCTCGTCGCCGTGCTCGGAAAGCTCATCTTCGACGACCCCGTCCCGCCGCTCGCCGCCGTCGGCATGGTCCTGATCGTCGGCGGCGTGGTGCTCGTCAGCGCTTCAGGAGCGAGGACGCACTAGGCACGCACCGTGCCGACGAAGAGGCCCGCGAATCCCATCGAGACGGCAACCCCTGGAGCGTTGGCGGCGACGTAAGCCATGTTGCTGTTGACCCATCCGACCATCGTCGTCTGGTCAAGCCAACCGGATGCGCCAAAACCGGCCGCAAGGTTGACCTGGGACTTGTCGCGACGGATTAGCAACTCATGCGAATCGCTGAGGTTCAGGTCGTTGCAGCAGACCATCACCTGCGTGCCGTCGGGGGAGAGAAGGGGTCCGAACGGGGCGTTCTGCCCGGTCGCGGTGAATCGCCAGGCTTCTATTCCATCGGCGTTCCGAACGCTCACCGGCTGATTCACCCTCTGGTCCGCGGTTCCGCCCCCGGTCATGACGGCGTCACCCATGCATACGAAAGCGCCGCTGGTGATCGAGTCCCAGACCTGGCACTTGGTCGGGTCCGACAGCGCCGTGCCAGGCATGATGGTTGCGGGGTCCACCCGCACCTTGACGCCCAGCGTCGAGGCAGGACCACCACCCTGCGATGCCCAGATTGTCGGGTATGTCCCGATCGGTCCGACCGAGTCCCATCCCGTCAGCGCGAGGACGTTGTGCGACGTTGACCAGCTGTCGTGGTAGACGAGCTGCACAGCTCCGCCGGCGGTGGCCCTGTACGCGTCGAAGTTGAACGTGCCGCTGGGCGCTCCGTTGCAGTAAGAGATACCGGATGGCAGCGTGTAGATCGTGCCCAGAACGATTGTCCCGTCGGGGCTGACCGCGAATGAGAGCATCTGGTGTGCGGAATTCAAAGGAAACGTCGCCGCGATGGCCACGGTGCCGTTGATCGCCAGGCTGCGAACCACTCCTTTCTCGTCGGCAAAGAACACCTTGCCGTTTGCGACATGCGCAGCTTGTGGAATCACGGCGCCCATGCAGCCGATCGTCGGCACGAGCATGGGAGTGAAGGTGGTCTTAGCGCGCGCATTCCCGTCGAGCCCCGCGATCGCGACCGTGTTGTAAGTCCAGGTGTTGGCGGTGCCCTTGGCTTCAAGCACCGCGAAGAGCAAGGCTGAGGAGGACGATGCTGGTGTTGCGACCGATGAAGGGCTCGGTGAGGCGACCGCGGCGGTCGGTCTGCCCGGGACCTGGCCACACGCGACGGAGAGGACGAAGAGTGAGGCCAGGATGATTGCTTTCATGCCAGCGACAACGCTGGTTGGTGGGATTAGTTATTAACCAGAGGCAAGAAGCCTGAAGACCACCAGGCCGAACAGCAGGCACGAGGGGATGACCAGCGCCCGGTAGAGCGCCCAGTAGCTCGACCACGCCTCGCGCAGGCGGTCCAACCTCCGGCCCGAGCCGAACGCGAGCGACCAGTAGATCGGCAGCGCCGAGCCCGTGTTCAGCGCCAGCGCGAGGAGCGCGACTCCGGCGGCTCCAGTCAACCACGGCTGCAGGCCGCCCGACCCGCCGAAGCCCGCCTGCACGCCCCACAGCGCCGCGGCAGCGATCAGGTTCAGGACCGCGGGCACGCCGAGGAGAAAGAAGGCGGCGAAGCTAAGCACCACCATCGCGAGCATCAGCGCGAGCGTCGCCACAACGCCGGCGAGGCCGGCCGACGCGACGGTGACGCCGGAGCCACCGGCATCGCCCGACCGGGGCGCGGCCGCCGCCGACTGGACCGCGGCCACCGGCTGCGCCGTGGGCTGTCCTGACGCCGCCGCTTTGACGTCAGACCACGAGTGCCAGTGCGCGCTCGCGCTGACAGTGCCCGCGATTCCCGCCGACGCCGCCGCGACCAGAACGCCCGCCGCGATCGCGGCCGCGTTGCGGCGCACGATGCCGAGCTGGAACCAGATGCGCCTTCGCCTCCGTCCGACTCCTGTCTCCATCAGCCGCTCGCGGTCGAAGGTGGTCCCGCAGATGAGCGTGAGCGCGAAACACGCAGTGATGGGCAGGAGCAGCGAGGCGAGCGCCAGGGGAGAGCGAAAGACGAACAGCGCAAGCGGCAGGTCGGCCACCGCGGCGGAGACCGGCGACAGCAGGAACGACCACGCCCCACCCGCTGCTCCCTCGCGCGGGAAGAGCATGAATCCGAGCATCCGGCCCATTGCCGCCCAGTACGAGGTGACCGCTGCGACGAACGCAAACGCGGGCAGAAGGTCCCACGGCGCGGGCTCGCCGAAGAAGCTGAGCAGCGCCATCCCGGCAGCCATCCACAGCGTCACCCACACCGTGCTCACGACGGCGCCGGGCAGCACTTCCAACCAGATCAGGGATGGGTCGTCGAGCGGCGTGTAGAGCAGCACCTCGAGCGATCCCTGCGCCTTCTCCCACCAGATGCCGATCGAGCTCTTGATCGACTCGAGCAGCGCGAATGACATGAAGAACAGCGGCAGCAGCAGCCCCGCCTGCAGCGCGGCGCTGCCGGCGAACCGCGCCGCCACCTGTCCGGCCGGGCCCGGGAGCTGCCCGAACAGCGATGTGGCGGCGACCAGCAGGAGGACGAATGCGTTCAGGTACATGACCCAGCTCAGGTCACCTCGCCTCCACCACGAGCTCACATAGAAAGGAAGGGCGTGGCCGAGCAGGCGGCCTTGTTTGCCGATCGAGGTGAACATGCGCGCCGCGCCGATGCCGGCGACAAAGCGGCCGCCGCGCGGCGCGGGCTCGGATTCCGTCACCGGCTGCGACATCGCTTCGAGGTAGACCGCCTCCAGACTCGGCTGCCGTTCTTCGAGCTCGTGGAAAGGCGAGCCTTGCTCCTCGAGGATCGCTTGCAGACGCGCCGCGAAGCGCGCACGATCGCTGACCGGCGTGTCCCAGGGGAGCGTGTAGGTCAGCTCTCTGTCCTCGAGCGTGTGCGCAGACGTGTGCCCCGCCAGCCAGCCCTCGACCGCGGCGAGGTCGGCCGGCGCGCTTGCGAGCTGCGCCGAGTAGGTGCGCCCATGCGCGGAGCGCTGGCGGAGCTCATCGAGCGAGCCCGACGTGACTATCCGGCCGCCGCGCATGATCGCGATGCGGTCGGCGATGAGCTCGGCATCGCTGAGGATATGCGTGGTCAGGATCAGCGCCGCGCCGCGCGTGCGCTGCTCGCCGAGGTAGTGGCGCATGTCCGCCGCGGCAACCGGGTCGAGACCGACGGTCGGCTCGTCGCAGAAGATCCAGTCGGGCTCGTGCAGCGTCGCGCGAATCAGCGCGACCTTCTGCGCCATGCCTCGCGAGTAGGCGGCGAGGATGGTGTCGCCGCGGTCGGCGAGGTCGAATCGCTCGAGCAGCCGCGCGATGCGTTCGCGCCGCACAGCGGCCGGCACGGCATAGAGAAAGCCGAAATGGTCGAGGTACTCGGTCGCGGTGTTGCGCCCGTACAGGCGCGCCTGGTCGGGAACGACGCCAAGCCGGAATCGGACCTGATCGAGCCTGTCCGGCAGCCTGAGGTCGTCGAACGAGATGAGCCCCGCGTCCGGGCGCAGGATGCCGCCGAGGCAGCGCAGCGTCGTCGACTTGCCGGCGCCGTTCTGGCCGAGGAGGACGAGGATCTCGCCTCGCTCCACGTGCAGCTCCACGCCCGCGACGGCGTGCACGGCGCCGAAGCTTTTGTGGAGGCCCTCGACCCGGATCATCCGAAGAGTCCTATTCGGCCCCTTCGAGAAGCGGCTTCAGGTGGTCGCGGACCTCGAACTGGAGCTTGTCGCGCGAGCCGGTCGCGTCGAGGCGCACGAACCGGTTCGGCTCCGCGGTTGCCAGCTGCTCGTAGGCCTCGGCGACCTTGCGGTGGAAGTCGATCGACTCGCGCTCCATGCGGTCCTTGCTCTTTCCGGCCTCCTCGTGCCGGCCGAGGCCGGCCTCGACGTCGCCGACCATCAAGAAGGTGATGTCCGGACGCGGGAAGCTCGGCGGCCAGGTCGTCGCCAGCCCGCGGGCACCGCCCTGGTAAGCCAGCGTGGAGTCGTGGTAGCGGTCGGCGATCACGATCTGACCCGCAGCCAGCGCCGGCTCGATGACCTCGGCGACCAGCTGACGGCGCGAGGCCATGAACAGGTACATCTCCGCCTCAGGGTCGATCGCGAGACCTTTGTAGAGGAGGACGTCGCGGATCTGCTCGCTCAGTTCCGTGCCGCCGGGCTCGCGGACAAGCACCGGGTCGCGCTTCTCGAGCCATTCCGCAAGCAGCTCGGCCTGCGTGGTCTTGCCGGAGCCCTCTGTGCCCTCGAACGTGATGAACAAGCCCCGCTTTGCCATATGGCGGCCGAAAGCGTACAAGAGGCGCGGCCGGAAAAGCCCTCGACGGATCTTCGGCGCCCAATGCGGCCCATCTCCGGGCTCAGCTCCTGCGCTGCTCGCTCACGCATCAACGGATGCGCTCGCTCCGCTGCTCGTCGCTTCGCCCGGATCTGGGCCACCTGGATCGCCGAATCTCTCGCCGAGGGTTTTCGGCCGCGCCTCTAGGCGGGCTGCTCGGGAGTCGGCGTTATGCGCAACCGGCGCTGCGGCTCCTTGCCCATGCTCCGGGCCGAGAGCGCGTTCTCCGCGACCAGCTGGTGTTGCAACCTGCGTAGGTAGGCGTTCTGGGGCGAGATTTCGACCGGCCGCAAAGTCGTCTTCACCTGGCGGATGGCGGCGGCGGCCTCGGCCAGCGCTCGGGTCGTCGCCTCGTCCTGCTTCTCGACGCCGTAGATGCGTGTCAGGGCGTCTCGCACCTGGCTCACCGAATTGCTCTTCAGGATGTGGATCGGCAGTCCGCGGCTCTCCGCCTGGCGCAGGCTGTCGGGCCTGCGGCGATAGTGGTTCTTCAAGGTCAGCACCGCGTCGGCGCCATCCAGGTTGCCGAGCACGCGCACAGGGAGCTCGAGCTCGCGGATCGACTGTTCGACGTGGTGGCGGCTGACACCGTACGGAAAGATGCCGAGCGGCTTGCTGTTCGAGGCGGTCGCGGGCGGCTCCGACGCGACGAGCACAGGCAAGTCGACGTTGGAGATGACGCGACCGTCCCGCGTGCGGATGCGGATCTTCGGTGTCTGCAGCGGACCGCGAAGCGCCGTGTCCACGACGTCGGCCAGGGGCAGGTGGATCGCCACCCGGTCGCGGTCCTGGATCTCGATGAGGACGTCGAACGTCGGCGGCGCTTTGCGTTCGAGCACCGACTTCTGGGTGCCGCGGCGCCGCGCCTCCTCGTCCGACAACGTCACGCTCTGGATCCCGCCGAGCAGGTCGTTGAGAGTGGGGTTGACGAGCAAGTTCTCCAGTGTCTGCCCGTGCGCGGTGGCGATGAGCTGCACGCCGCGCTCGGCGATCGTCCGCGCCGCCGCCGCCTCGAGCTCGGTGCCGATCTCGTCGATGACGATCACCTCGGGCATGTGGTTCTCGACCGCTTCGATCATCACCGCGTGCTGCAGCAGCGGCGTCCTCACCTGCATTCGCCGCGCGCGGCCGATGCCGGGGTGCGGGATGTCGCCGTCGCCGCCGATCTCGTTCGACGTATCGACGATGACGACGCGCTTGCGCAGCTCGTCGGCGAGCAGGCGAGCGCACTCGCGCAGCATGGTCGTCTTGCCGATGCCCGGCCGGCCGAGCAAGAGGATGCTCTGGCCGCTGACGACGATGTCGCGGATGATCTCGCCGGTGCCGGTGACGGCGCGGCCGACGCGCATGGTCAGGCCGACGATGCGCCCGGATCGGTTGCGGATCGCGGAAACGCGGTGCAGCGTGCGCTCGATGCCGGCCCGGTTGTCGTCGCTGAACTGGCCGACGTTGTTTTCCACGTGATCGAGGTCGGACGCAGAGACGGGGTGGTCGGCGAGCAGCACCTCGCGACCGGGCACGCGCGCCTCCGGCTCGCGGCCGAGGTCGAGAACGATCTCCAGCAGCTCGCTTGGACTGATGCGCTCGTGAAGCGCACGGGCGAGCTCGGGCGGCAAGGCGCGCGCGAGCAGCTCGATCTCTTCGTCCCAGTTGGCAGCGCGCGATTGCCGGTTTGGTTGTGGTTCCGCGCTCATCCGAAAGACGGCACCAGCCCCTTCTCGCGGACCGGCTTGGAAACCCGAACCGCCAGTTCCCTGACCAGGAGCAGCTGCGTCAAAAGCACGCTGAACCCGCGCCCGCGGAGAGCGTCGATCATGTGCGAATCGTAGTGACGAAGGCTCGACCAGGCCGGCGCTTCCGAGTCGCCCAGCAGCGAGATCCCGAAGTCCGCGAGCTCCGCCGGGAGCGGGCTCTCCGGCAGCGCCATGAACTGCAGGGTGTCAGGCCGCGCGTTACCCCCGCGCTGCATCCGCACCCAGCCGACGACCTCGATGCGGTCGACGACATGACCGCCCGCGGCCTCGCCGGCGTGGAGCGCCTTCCACTCGCGGTACGTTGGCGCCTCGAGCTGCGAAACCCCTTGCGGCGTCACCTTCCGGTAGAGGTGGTAGAGGCTGCGGTCGTCGCCGCGCCTGCTCGCGCGCAGGCCGAGCGGGTACTCGTCGGAGCGCTGCTTGGGCCGTTCCCCGTACAGCACCTGCTCGGTCGCGTACTGGCGGAAACCGGAAAGACGGAACGCGGGCAGGAGCGCGTCGCGGTCGGGAAGGCGGACGAACAGGCGCAGAGCGCCGCGCTCGAGCGCCTGGTTGCACAGGTGCTGGACCAGCGCCGGCGCGACCTCGTCGGTGTCGGCCTCGTCCGCGACCTGAAGGTTCAACACCTGGAGGACACGCGCGAGCCGAAGGTCGAGCGCAAGTGGCTGGCCCGACGCCTGGATGAAGCCGACCACCTTGCCGCCATCGTCAGCTACGTACATCAGCGTGTCCTGCGCCAGCGGCAGCAGCGCCGACAGCGTCGAGCTGAGCATCGACCACAGGCGCGCGGCGGGAGGCGCGGCCTCGCTGAGCTTGATCTCGGACGAGCGGTGCATCTCCTCGATGCGCGCGAGGTCGAGCAAGCCGGCGGTGCGAATCCTCATGCGTGCTCGCCTGCCAGGCGCACGAACTCGCGGTGGAGACGTAGATCGCCGCTGAGCTCGGGGTGGAAGGAAAGCGCGAAGATTCGACCCTGGCGGACGGCGACGGGATGGTCCTCGTAACTCGCGACGACCCGGACGTCTCCGGTTCGCTCGACCAGCGGCGCACGAATGAAGACGCCGGGGAATGTCTTGCCGTTCATCCCCTCGACGTGGAGAGGGGCCTCGAAGCTGTCGATCTGGCGGCCGTAGCCGTTGCGGCGGACGCCGATGTCAAGGAGACCGAGCCCGTGCTGGTCGACCATTCCGTCGCTGATGTCGCGCGCGAGCACGATCATGCCTGCGCAGGTGGCGAGGGTCGCAAGGCCGCGCTGGATCGCCTCGCGCAGCGGCTCGAGCAGGCCGACGCGCTCCATCAGCATCGTCATCGTCGTGCTCTCGCCACCAGGAAGGACGATCCCGTCGAGACCGTCGAGGTCCTCGCGCGTGCGCACCAGCCGGGTGCGCGCGCCGACTGCCTCCAGCGCACTGACATGCTCAGCGAAGGCACCCTGCATCGCGAGGACCCCGATGAGGGGTGATCTCACTTTTGCCATAGTGCGCCCTGCGCGCGCCCGGCGGTGCTACCAGCCCCTGGCAGCGAGCAGCTCTTCCTTCGGGATCGCGGGGATCTCGAGGCCGCGCATCGCCTCGCCCAACCCCGCCGAGACCTCGGCGATGACCTCAGGCTTGTCGAAGTACGTCGTCGCCGCGACGATCGCCCTGGCACGCTTCAAGGGGTCCTCGGACTTGAAGATGCCGGAGCCGACGAAGAGGCCGTCGACGCCGAGCTGCATCATCAGCGCGGCGTCGGCGGGGGTCGCGATGCCGCCGGCGGCGAAGTTGACGACGGGGAGCCGGCCCAGCTTCTGGCACTGCGCCAGCACCTCGACCGGAGCGCCGATCTGCTTGGCCTCGTGGACCAGCTCGGCGTGGTTCATGCCTTGAAGCTTGCGGATGCCGGCGTTGACCGCCCGCGCGTGGCGGACGGCCTCGACGACGTTGCCGGTTCCGGCCTCGCCCTTGGTGCGGATCATGGCGGCCCCTTCGGCGATGCGCCGCGTTGCCTCGCCGAGGTCGCGGCAGCCGCAGACGAACGGCACCTTGAACGAATGCTTGTCGATGTGGTTTTCCTCGTCCGCCGGGGTCAGCACCTCGGACTCGTCGATGTAGTCGACGCCGAGCGCCTCGAGGACCTGGGCCTCGACGAAGTGGCCGATCCGACATTTGGCCATGACCGGGATCGTGACCGCGGCCATGATCGACTTGATGAGGTCGGGGTCGGACATCCGGGCGACGCCGCCCTCCTTGCGGATGTCCGCCGGCACCCGCTCCAGGGCCATGACCGCACACGCCCCGGCCTCCTGGGCGATGCGGGCGTGCTCGGGCGTGACGACGTCCATGATCACGCCGCCCTTGAGCATCTGGGCGAGCCCAGCCTTGACCTTGAACGAGCCCTTCACCGAGCTGTCGCCGTTGCGCGCGCCATTGGGTTCGGCCACGATCGAGATTCTACGCGGGGCCTCTAAAATCGCGGCCTTGAGGCGCGTCGTGCTCTTCGTGGTGGCTGCGCTGACGGCGCTCGTCGGCGCGACGGTCCAGGCCGCGGCCGCGACCGACCTCAGCTCACTGCTCGCGGACGCGCCCGGCTTCGACTGGCGCGAGGCCGGCGGGAGCGACCCGGACGTGATCGAAGGCCCGTTCACCGCCAGGTCCTACGGCGACTTCGCCGACAAGTCCTCGGGTACGCCTGGAACGACCGGATCCAGGCTGCAGGGCTACGGCTTCAACGGCGGGTACGGCAAGGAGTGGCAGCAGCTTGGATCGCACGACCTGCTGGTCGAGCGCGTCTTCCAGTTCGACTCCAGCTCCGGCGCGACCTCCTGGTACAACGACATCAAGTCGGGGACCGAATCCCGGGCCTCGAATCAGGGCGCCATCCCCGCGGCGTCGGCGATACCTGACTCGTTCAGCGCCGTCCTGAAGAACGCCGATTTTCCGAAGCAGTGGCGGGTGGACTTCCTGAAGAGCAACCTCGTCTTCGTCGTCCACACGGACTCCAACACGAACGACCTGGCTTCGCTGGCGGTGAGCCAGGCGCAGAAGGAGTACAACAACGCGCCCACGTCGACGGTCCATCTGTCCACGACTCCGCAGACGGCGGCGTGGGTGAAGCCCGTCATGTACGGCGTCGCCGCTGCCCTGTTGATCCTTCTGGTCGGCGTGGTCGCCGTGGCGCTGGTGGTCTCGCGGCGGCGGACGCCCGCCGTGGCGGGCGCGCCGATTCAGCTGTCGCCTGACGGCGCGTTCTGGTGGGACGGGGTGCGCTGGCACGACGCGAAGACCGAGATCCCGCCGAACGCGCAGCGATCGCCGGATGGCGTGTACTGGTGGGACGGGCGCTCGTGGCGCCGGACGGGCCCGTAATCATCGCCTGAAAGGCTCAAACTGCCGCCATGCGGTTGGCGTGGACGGCCCGTACCCGCCCCTTCCTCGGCATCGTCGGCGGAGCGGCCCTTCTTCTGGTCGCGGCGGCCTCGCCTACGCCGGACCTGACCGGCTACCTGGCGCCGGCGCCGAGCGGTGACTGGATCGAAAGCGGGCCGAGCACCAATTTCCTGGTCGGCGCCATCACGGCCCAGAGCTACGGCGCCTGGGTGGATGACAACGGGGCGACCGAACGGACGATGAAGAGAGATGGGTTCGTTAGCGGATTTGGCCGAGTCTGGGAGCAGAAGGTAACGCAGGACTTTCTGAGCGAGTTCGTGCTGTTGTTCACCTCGGACTCCGGAGCGAGGAGCTTCTACAACGGCCTAAAGCTCTACGACCAGACGTCGAAGTACTACAAGAAGGACATCCCGGCGCTCTCCACCGCGCAGTCGGTAGGCGTGGAATGGACGCAGTCCGACGGCTCACGCGAATTTGCGATCGACTTTGCGAAGGGCAACCTCGTCTTCGACGTGACCATGGACTCCGAGTCCACGGACCTGGCCGCGATGACGCGGTCTCTGGCGCAGACCGATTTCGACGCAGCGCCGAACTCGATCAAGGTCTCGGCCACGTCCAGCACGATCTCTCAACCTGCGGCCTGGACCATCGGCGTCGCCCTGGTCGTGGTCGTGGGTCTGATCGCAACCGGGATCTTCGCCCTGATGAGATCCGGTCGGAATCAGCCGGCCGTCTTTGCCAACGCGGCCGGTCCTCAGATGTCGCCCGACGGCGCCTACTGGTGGGACGGTGCCAGGTGGCATGACGCGAGGCTCGAGGCACCGCCAGGGGCGCGGCGATCGCCAGACGGCGTGTACTGGTGGGACGGACGCTCATGGCGCCGGACGGGCAGTTGAACCTCGCCCAGACCGCGCTGGCGGCGACGCTCGCGCTGGTGCCCGCGCAGGGCCCGCGGATCGACCTCAGCGAGATCCTCGCCCCGGCGCCGACCGCGGCTTACAGCGCGGTCAACGACTCAAACACGATCGACGGCCCGTTCAGCTCTGTCTACTACTCAACGTGGGAGGCGGAATCGAACATCGACACAGTGAGCAACTGGGACGAGTTCGACCGCAACGGCTTCAAGCGAGGTTATGCGCGATCGTGGGTGTGGCTGTCGGACTCAAAGCCCCAGGTGGGCCTCAGCCGGCGCAACTATCTGATCGAGACGGTTGAGGAGTATTCGAGCGATGCGGGAGCGCGCTGGCGTTTCGACCACGTCGTGAAGACCACGAGGGGACCCGACGGTTCACTCGTGCGCGAGATCGACACGTCTTCGATCTCAGGCGCGTTCGGCGCGGTCCAGCTCAACAACTCGTACTTCTTCGTCATGTTCGCCAGGGGCAACGACGTCTATATCGTGCGCATGGAAACGGAGATCGACGACCTGACCACGGCGGTCGTCACTCAGGCCCAGAAACAGTCCTTTCTCGCGCCGCCGTTCACGATTCCGCCTGCGCAATGGACCACAGGGCAGCCTGCGAGCACTCAGACATCGGGCGGGTTCATATCTATCCCGGTGGCGTTGCTCACCCTCGCCATCACCGCGGTTCTGACCGCCGCCGTCATTTTCGGCAGGCGGCGCCGAGCCTCGAGCTAGAGCCTCTCCAGCACCAGCGTTCGCTTCGTCGCGTACTCGTGGTCGGACAGCAGGCCGTCGCGATGGAGTCGCGTCAGCATGTCCATCTCCTCGAGCACGTCGAGGAGCGGCGCCATCGTTCTCCGCGCGAGGTACGCGTCCGAAGCGCTGCCCGCCTCCTCGCCGCGCGCGTCGAACTCGCGCACGAAGAACAGCGCCTTCACCGCTGAGAACGGGATTCCGAGCTTGCGGATCGGGCTGTCGCTCTGCTCGGCGTGGAGGTGAAGCACGACTCCGTAGCGATGCCGCTCGAGCGTGCCGTCCAGGTGACCCCGCAAGACCTCTCCGTCGAGGAAGCGGATCGCGACCTTGCGCGTCGGAGTGTCAGCCAGCTCCTTGTCGCGCTGGAGCTCGACCCACTTCACCGCCGTCAGCGGGATCCAGGCGGTTTCGTTGTTCTCCAGGCCGCCGGCGTCGTCGACCTCGACCAGAAAGTCGGGCTCGTCGAAATCGAGGTCGCGCGCGACCCCTTCGACCGTCTCATCGTCGAAAAATCGGACAACTATCCGAGCCATTGCATACCTACTGTACTAACCCTCATGTGACTCCACTCCTGCGCTTGTCTTTGAGGCGCCGCCGCCCGATTCGGCGGGCACATTTGGCGCACGATGCGATGTGGTTGCGAACGGCCTCGGCCTGCGGGCGGCGCAGCTTGCCCGCGAGGTACGGAGCCAGGAGGGGGACCGCCTCCTCGTGGCTGAGCTCACCCTCCCGCTGCGAGGCGAGGTATTCCTCCTTGAAGCGAAGACGAGCGCGGTAGAGCAGCGTCTCGACCGCGCTCTCGGACATCTTCAAGGTGCGAGCGATCTGCCGGTAGCTCATGTCCTGGAGCTCGCGCAAGGTGAGGACAAGGCGGTACTTCTCGGGCAGGCGCTGCGCGACCTGCCACACCTGGCGGCGAGTCTCGTTCGACTCCTGGACGAGCACGGGGTCGAATGCCTTGGCGGTAGACGGCAGGCTGGCCATGAGCTCGTCGTCCTCTTCCTCCGTCGGGCCGTCGGCGCGAAGGTCGCGCTGGCGGCGGCGCAGCTCGTCGTAGCAGAGGTTGCGGGCGACGGTGTGGACCCAGCCGCCGAAGTTGAAAGTCTCGTCGACCCGGTCCATCATGCGCAGGGCCTTCATGAAGGTCTCCTGGGCGATGTCCTCGGCCAGCAGGGCGTCTCCGAGCTTGCGCCGGACGAGGCGGTAGATCGACGCGACGTACCGGCGGTGGAGCTCCTCGAAGGCGTGAACGTCGCCCGCACGGTAGGCCCGAACCAGGTCGACGTCGGTCGGCCCGCCGCCCTCCCGGCCGGCTGCCTGCTCCTCTAACTCGCCCATGAATGCCTGCGGCAGGCTACTACGGTGGCCCGCTGGAGCATCCCTTCTGGGTCATTTAGGGCCTGCTGCAGGTCCTGTCCTTCCTCCGTGAGGGTCACCACCTCGGTGACACCGGAGCCGTACAACGCCTCCCAGCCGGGGCCCTTGCTGCCGGCGACCAGGAGCACTGGGACGCCGGCCTTGCTCGCCCGCCTCGCGACCTCGCCCGGCGCCTTGCCGTAGGCCGTCTGCTCGTCGACCCGGCCCTCGCCGGTGATCACAAGGTCAGACCCCGGCAACCGGGCGTCAAAGCCCGTGGCCTCCACCACCAGCGGGGCCCCTGGCTCGAGGGTCGCGCCAAGGAATGCGACGAGGCCCGCCCCCGTGCCCCCGGCGGCGCCGGCTCCGGGCAGGTCGTCGATCCCGACCACCTGGCCGAAGCGCTTCAGGGCGCGGTCGAGCTCGTCGACCGTCGCGGGGTCGGCGCCTTTCTGCGGCCCGTAGATGTGGCTGGCCCCATTCGGGCCGGTGAGAGGGTTGGTCACGTCGCACGCCACCCGCACCTTCACCGAGCGCCAGCCCGGGTCAAGCCCAGAGGGATCGACCCTGGCCAGGCTGATGAGCGCGGCGCCTCCTCGAGGCAGGTCGCGGCCCTTGGCGTCGAGCAGCCGCACTCCCAGCGCCTGGGCCATGCCGGCGCCGGCGTCGTTGGTCGCCGAGCCTCCGATCCCGGCGATGATCGTCGCGACGCCCTGCCGCCGGGCCGCGGCCAGGAGCTGGCCGAAGCCGAACGTCGAAGTCCTGCGCGGGTCACGGCGCGACGGGTCGATGAGGACGAGGCCGCTCGCGGTGGCCAGTTCGACCACCGCGGTGCGCCCGCCGTCGATCAAGCCGTAGCGGGCTTCGACCGGGTCGCCGAGCGGCCCCTCGACGGTGGCGGTGCGGTATTCACCCTGCCTGGCGTCGACCAGGGCCTCGACCGTCCCGTCACCGCCGTCCGCGACCGGGACCTCCGCGACCTCGGCGTCGGGAAACACCTCGTGCACACCGCGCGCGATGGCTGCGGCGGCCTGGGTTGCCGTGAGCGTGCCCTTGAAGGCGTTCGGCGCCGCGAGAACCTTCACCTGATAGTCCGGACTATCGACCATTTCCCGGTCCCAAAACGTCTGATAGTCCGGACTATCCGGGGTTTCAGTAGACCGGTATGGTCCAGTCCTTGTACTTGGGCGCCTCGCCGCGAACCGCGCCGAAGTAGATGCTCTGCAGCTCCTGTGTGAACTCGCCCACCTTGCCGTTGCCGACGGGCCGGCGGTCGACCTCGATCACGGGTGAGATCTGCGCTCCGGTGCCGCACAGCAGCAGCTCGTCGCACGTGTAGAGCTCGGTGCGGTCGATGCTGCGCTCGATCACCGGCATGTTCAGCTCGCTCTGGATCACCTTCATCAGCAGCTGCCGGGTCACGCCCTCGAGGATGTCGTCGGAGACCGGCGGCGTGACAAACACGCCGTCCTTGACCATGAAGAGGTTTTCCGCCGACCCCTCCGAGACGTGGCCGTCGATCGTCATCACGATCGCCTCGTCGAAACCGCTCTCGACGGCCTCCGATTTGGCGAGCGCCGACTGCGCGTAAGAGCCCGTGATCTTCGCCCGGGCCGGCAGCGCCTGGTCGGGCACGCGTCGCCAGCTGCTGACCATGCAGCGGATCCCCGCCTCTACCTCGACATAGTTGCCGAACGGGATGGCGTAGATGAAGAAGTTGCGGTCGAGGTTGTGGAGGCGCACGCCGATCTCCTCACTCGAGGTGTACAGCAGCGGCCTCACGTAGACGTCGGACTTGAACCCGTTGCGCCGCAGCACCTCGAGCGTGCAGTTGACGAGCTCCTCGGTCGTGTGCGGAAGCGTCATGCGCATGACGTTGGCCGACCGCCTCATCCGCTCGTAGTGCGCCGCCGCCTGGAGCAGGTACAGCTGGCTCTTCTTCGGGTTCCAGTAGGCACGGATGCCTTCGAAAACGGCGGTGCCGTAGTGGAGCGCGTGCGTCATCAAGCCGAGCTTCACGTCGTTGTAGCGCGCGAAGTCGCCGTCGAAGAACACCCACGTGTTTGGATGGACCGTCGGCTTCTTCACCGCGGCCTTCGCCTTGGCGTCCACACCCATCGAAGTTAAGTGTATTCGGCGGGGAAGCTACGATTTTCGGGACGTGAGCCTCTACGGCATCATCGCCGACCTGCGCCGCGAGAACGCCACACCGGGCGCGATGGAGACGCTCGACATGGTCGTTGCCGAGCTCGGCAAGACACGCGACAACCTGAACGACGCCGTCGGGAACCTCGAAGGCAAGGCTCTGCCGCCCGGCGGCAAGCCGGTGCTCGACGGGCTGGTCGAGCGGGCGAAGGCGGAGGGCGTCTACGACCTCGACTACGGCCCCGACCCTTACGACAAGCCGCCGCCGGAGCCGCTGGACGAAGGCACGGCGGGCATCGGCGCCCTGCTGGCCATCTCCTCGCTCGCTGGCATCGCCCTGGCCGTGGTCGCCGTCATCGCTGGGCTACGGGCGATCTTTGGCTGAGTTCTCCTTCGACGTCGTCTCCGAGTACAACCCCGCGGAGCTGACAAACACCCTCGACCAGGCACGCCGGGAGGTCGGCACGCGCTTCGACTTCAAGGACACGGCGACCAGCTACGACCACCGCAGCGACGTCATCGTTATCGAGTCCGCGTCCGAGGACCGGGCCCGCGCGGCGCTGCAGGTGCTCCGCGAAAAGGGCGCTCGCCGCCAGCTCTCGCCCAAGCTCTTCAAGGCCGGCGACCCCAAGACCGTCGGCAAAGGTCGCGGCCAGATCGAGGTTCGGTTGAACGCGGGCATCAACGACGATCTCGCCCGCGACCTCCGCAAGCGCATCCAGAACGTCTCGCCCAAGCTGCAGGTCCGCATCCAGGGCGACCAGCTGCGCGTTGTCAGCAAGGACAAGGACACGCTGCAGCTCGTGATCAAGTCCCTCCGCGACGCCGAGGACATCCCGGTGCCGCTTCAGTTCACCAACTACCGCTAGGCCTGGCTCCGCGATGGTCGTAATTCCCGCGATCGACATCCTGGGCGGGCGCTGCGTGCGCCTGACCCAGGGCAACTACAACGAGCCGACCGTCTACGCGGAAGACCCCGTCGAGATGGCGAAGCGATTCGCTGCGACGGGCGCGAAGCGGATGCACGTCGTCGACCTCGACGCCGCGCGGGGGTCCGCCAGCAACCGGGACGTGGTCGCGCGCCTTCTCCTGCAGTCCGACATCGAGGTCCAGGTGGCGGGCGGCGTGCGAAGCGAGGAAGCGGTGAAAGCGCTGCTCGAGGGCGGCGCGGAGTGGGTCGTGATGGCCACCGCCGCGGTTCGCGATCCGCACCTGTTCGAGCGCTGCGCCTTCGGCCACCCCGACAAGGTCCTCGCCGCCCTCGACGTACGGGACGAGAAGGCCGCAGTTAGCGGATGGCTGGACACCGATCCGGTGACGTTGAAGGCGCTCGTCGGCCGCTGGTCGGACCTGCCGCTCGCGGGAGTGATCCTCACGTGCATCGACCGCGACGGAACCCTGTCTGGACCTGACCTCGACACGCTCGGCAGGGTGCGCAAGATGACCAGGCATCACGTGCAGTACTCGGGCGGTGTGGCCTCGGTGGATCACATCCGTCGGGTGGCGGCCGCGGGCGCGGAGGCGGTGATCCTCGGGAAAGCACTGTACGAAGGCAAGATCACGCTGGACCAAGCCCTGGCGACATGAGGCAGCTCGCGCTGTTCGCGGCGACGCTTGTGCTCGTCGCGTGCGGTGGGCGCGAGACCCCCGACGACCAGGGCCTGCACAGCGACATCCAGCAGAACCAGAGCGGCGCCGAGGTCACGTTTGACGCCACGATCCTGACCGACCCGGCGGACAGCGGAGGCCACGAACGTTTCGAGGTTCGCGTCCCCACTGGCGAGATGCTCGAGGTGGACCACAACATTTCGCTGGCGCAGGAGGTGCCGGCGCACAAGGGCGATGGGCTCGTGATCCACGGCCAGCTGTACATCGATCCAGGTCCGCGTTACGGGGTGCACTGCACGCACGCCCAAACGTCGAGCGGCTGCCCCAACCCAGGGTGGATCGAGTACAACAACAACTATTACGAATGAGCAGGCAGAAAGGCTGGCCCCTCTCTTTCGCTCGCAACCTTGTCGCGGGAGCCTATGGCCCGTTCGAACGATTCCGTCGCGTCGCCGCCAATCTGGCGAGACGATCGCCGACCCAGGTGTGCTGCGGGAACTACGGCGACCCGGGCTGTTGAATGACGAAAGAGGAGGCCCGTGCGGCCGGCCTAATGAAATAAACGTGGTGAAGCTGCAGGCCCGATTCACTCGGGCCGTCTCCCAGCGTGTGCTACCAGACGCCTGCCAATCGCGGACAGTGGAACGAGGGGGTTCGCGGGGGAGGCCCGCCTCCCCCGCGTTAAGGCTCGTGCGGCCGGTTTGATCAAGTAGACATGGTGAGGCTGAAGGCCCGATTCACTCTGATCAAGTAACGCGATGAAAGCGGTCGTGTTCGAGCGCAACGGGGGCCCGGAGGTCCTCGAGTTCAAGGAGGTCCCCGAGCCGTCGCCCAAAGACGATGAGGTCCTGGTCGACGTCAAGGCGATCGGGGTCAACTTCCGGGACGTTTACGAGCGCGAGGGTCATGGCTACGGCCAGAAGCCACCGGCGATCATCGGCGTCGAAGGCGCCGGCGTCGTGGCCGGGACCGCGGAGCGAGTCGCCTGGATCGACGTTCCCCACAGCTACGCCGAGCGGGTGGCCGCGCGACGCGACAAGCTCGTTCCGATTCCGGATGGCATCGACTTTGACGTGGCCGCGGCGGTGCTGCTGCAAGGGATCACCGCGTATCTCCTGGCCCACGACTCCTATCCCATCCAGAAGGGCGACTGGGTGATCGCGCACGCGGGCGCAGGCGGCGTCGGCCGCCTCCTCATCCAGGTCGCGAAGTCGATGGAGGGGCATGTCATCGCCACGACCTCGACCGCAGACAAGGCACAGCTGGCGCGCGAGGCCGGCGCCGACGATGTGCTCGGCTACGAAGCGTTCGCCGAAAGGGCGCGCGAGATCACCGGTGGCGAGGGCGTGGCGGCGGTGTACGACGGCGTCGGCAAGACCACGTTCTATGAAGGGCTGAAGGCCATCCGGCCGTTCGGGCGGATGATCCTGTATGGCGCCGCAAGCGGGCAGCCGGACCCTCTGCCTGTGCAGTCGCTCGCGCCGCTCGGTTCGTTGTACGTACAGCGGCCGACGATCCAGACCTACACGCGTACGCCAGACCTGCTGCGCGAGCGCGCGGCCACGGTCTTCGAGCTAGTGAAACGAGGAACGCTTGACGTCCGCATCGGCGCGCGCCACCCGCTGCGTGAGGCGCGGCAGGCACACATCGACCTGCAGGCGCGCAGGACGACGGGAAAGATCCTGCTCGTTCCCTAGGACTTCTTGCGCGAGGGCTTGCGCGCGACCGTAACCGCGTTGGCCTGCGCGACCGGACGGACGACGATCTCGTCGATGTCGACGTGCGGCGGCCGCGTCACCGCGAAGACGACGCAGTCGGCGACGTCCTCGGCCGTGAGTGGCTTGATCCCTTCGTATACCGCCCTGGCCGCCTTGCGGTCGCCGTGAAAACGGACGACGCTGAACTCGGTTTCGACGAGGCCGGGAGCAATCTCGGTGACCCTGATCGGCTCGCCGTTCAGCTCCAGCCGCAGCGTCCTCGTGATGGCGCGCACTGCGTGCTTGGCCGCCGTGTAGCCCGCGCCGCCTCTGTACGTCTCGAAGCCCGCGATCGAACCGATGTTGACGATGTGCCCGTGCTTCGCCTTGCGCAGGAGCGGCAAGCACGCACGCGTCATCCACATGAGGCCGAGCACGTTGGTCTTCCACATGCCGGTCCACTCGTCGTCCTTCGCCTCGGCGACGGGGTTGAGTCCGAGGGCGCCTCCCGCATTGTTGACCAGCACGTCGATGCGGCCGAAGCGCCTGGCGATCTGTTTGACGAAATCGTTGACGCTGTCTTCGTCCGTGACGTCGAGCCGCAGCGCGAGCCCCTCCTCGCCCGCGACACGCTCCAATCGCTCCACGCGGCGCGCGCCTGCGACGATCCGATAACCCTGACGCCCAAGCGCGATCGCGGTCGCTGCGCCAATGCCCGAAGACGCGCCGGTGACGACTGCGATCGGATTCACGTTCTCCGCCGTCCAAGCGTAACCTAGGGAAAAATGCTGGACGCGATCGTGGCGGTCGTGGTCGTGATGCTCCTCGCGACCGGCGTGCTCATCATCGTCGGGCCCCGCAACGCGATGCGCCGGATTCGTTCGCTCCGCCGGCCGAAGGGCATCGCGGCGGTGTTCCAGCACCGACCGGCCCGTGAGGTCGCTTCGCGTGTGGTCAACCCGAAGACGCAGCGCGTGCTCGTGGCCGCGGCCCGTCTTGCCCAGTGGCTGCGCACCCATGGCCAGGACGAGGCGGCCAGGGAGATCCGCACATCGGCCGCGCGCATGACAGGAAACGAACCGGCTGGGCTCTACGCGCTGCAGACCACGCTGCGCCGGGTGCGTGTCGTCAACGTCACCGACAGCGCGGCGCAGGAACGGCTCAGGGCGCTGGTGAGCGAGCTCCAATCGGCGGTTCAGGACCGCTTCGAGCAGCTCGAGCTGCTTCCCTTCAAGCGGCCCTGAACGAGCGCCGCCGGGTCAGCTCCGGGTCGCCGTTCGAGAAGTCGATCGGCTTCTGCCGCGCCTTGCGGGCCGGCGACCGCGTGCTCGTGTCGGGTACCGCGCCTGTGTCGCCTGACGGATCCGTCGACCCGGATCCATACGTCCAGGCGAAGCGCTGTTTCGAGATCATCGCCGTCGCGTTGGGCGAGGCGGGCGCCTCGGTCGACCAGGTGGTGCGCACACGGATGTTCATCACGGACGCCGCTTACGGCGAGGCAGTCGGACGGGCGCACGGCGAGGTGATGGACCGCGCGAGGCCGACGGCGACGATGGTCGTGGTCAAGGCGCTGCTGGACGAGCGATGGAAGGTCGAGATCGAGGCCGAGGCCGTTACTTCTTAGGCTTGGGTCCCTTGCCCGATTCGACGTACTTCTTGAGCCGCTCCATGTTCTGCCGGATGCCGGCCGCGTACTGCGGCCCGAGCACGCCAGTCGCGAAGCGGAGCAGTCCTGTCAGCTCGAAGTCCATGTCATAGACCAGGTGCGTGCCGCCGTCCCTGCGCTGCGCGTAGGTGTACGCCCAGGTGCCCTTGAGCGGCCCCTTGACGAACCGGCCGGCGCACTTCTTCGGCTTGTTGAAGACGTCCTGCTCGACCTCGAGCGCGACCCTCTGACCGCCGATCTCGAGGTGATAGCGGTAGCGGGTGCCTTTGCCCGGCGGACCGTCGTCAAGCTTGTCGATCCGGTCGAGGTTGGTCGACCACCTGGGCGCGTTCCTGACGTCTTCGGCGACGACCGCCCACACGCGCTCCGCCGGCGCGTCGATGACGACCGCCTCGTGGATCTTCGCCACGCTGCCATCATCGCAAGTAGTGGCTGAAGCAGCTCCGGGGCGCATGTTGGGCGCGCTCCGTCACCGCAACTACCGTCTTTTCTTCGTCGGCCAGATCATCTCCACCGTCGGCACCTGGATGCAGAGCGTGGCGATGCCATGGCTCGCGCTCGAGCTGACCCACAGCGGCGTCCTGGTCGGCCTCGTGATCGCCGCCCAGTTCGCGCCCGTGCTCCTCGGCAGCCAGTTCGGCGGCGTGATCGCCGACCGCTTTCCCAAGCGGCGCGTCCTGCTGGCCACCCAGCTGGCGTTCATGGTGCCGTCATTCGCCCTCTTCGCGGTGACCGCCAGTGGCCATGCGCGGTACTGGATGGTGATCCTGGCCGCCATCACGACGGGCTGCATCACCATGTTCGACATCCCGGCGCGTCAGTCCTTCACCGTCGAGATGGTCGGCAAGCGCGATCTCTTGAACGCCATCGCCCTCAACTCGTCGGTGTTCAACAGCGGGGCCGTGATCGGGCCCTCGATCGCCGGCGTCGTGATCGCCCTGGCGGGCGTGCCGCTCTGTTTCCTCGCCAACTCGGTCAGCTACCTGGCGGCCGTTTTCGCATTGCTCCGCATGCGCGACCTGCCCGAGGTCGCGCGCGAACATCATGAGCAGCACTGGCTCGCGCGCCTTACCGAGGGCGCCGCCTACGCTCGCAGCGAGCCGACCGTGGGGATGCTCCTCATCGCGGTCGCCGTGTTCTCGCTCTTCGCGATGAACCGACAGACCATCCTTCCCCTCTTCGCCGACCAGGTGCTCCACGCCGGCCCGCAGGGGTTCGGCTTCCTTCTCGGCGCGCAGGGCGTCGGCGCGCTGCTGGGCGCCTTGACTCTCGCCCTGTTTCCACAGCTCGGAGCGGATCCGCACCGCCAGCTGTGGCTGGCCGGGATCTGGGTCGGGGCGATGCTCGAGTTTTCCATCTCGCGCTCCCTGGTCCTGTCACTGGTGGCGCTGAGCGTCGCCGGTTACTGCCAGATCTCGTTCCTCGCGATGACCAACAGCCGAATCCAGACCATAGCGCCCGACCGCCTGCGCGGACGCGTGATCGCGCTATACGCGCAGGCGCTGGCCGGGGTCGCACCGCTGGGCAACCTGTTCGCCGGCGGCGTCGCCACGCTGCTGGGAGCGCCATGGGCGATGGCGGCCGGCGCGACGATCGCGGGGTTGGTGCTACTGGGTATCGCGCTGGTACGCCCGGAGACGTTCGGTCAGCCGAGGAAGACTTCGAGCAGCGAGGCGACCGCGAGCGCCGGGACCAGCCAGCGCAGCGCGCGCATGTAGTCGGCGAATGCGGCCAGCACCCTCGAGCTCCAACCGCCGCGCTCGTCCATGTGGATCGCCGCCGCGCCGATCTGGATGGCGAGCCCTCCGGCGATGATCGCGGCCGGGATCTCGACGAAACCGTTGGGGACTATCCCGCTGAACGCGAACGACCATGACGTCAGGGCCGCCGCGAAACCGAGGATGAACCCGGGCGCGAACGTGAGGAGGAATCCGCTCAAGCCCGCGGTGAGCACGGCCAGCGCCGCGACCAGGATGAAGGCGAGGACGTTGTGGCTGAAGATCGCCAGCGCATCGGAGATCGCGCCTCCGTTCCCGGCCGACCGCACCAGGCTGGTCAGCACCGGCTTGACGACGTTCGCGGGAATGGCGCCGGTTGAGCCGGCGAGGTAGCCGGAGAGGGCGCCGATGGGAAAACCGGCGGCCGCTATGAGCACCGGCACTCGGCGCGCCCACACCAGCCGCACGAATCCAGGGCGGCGGTCGAAGCTCGCGCCCACCGCGCCAAGCGCGCGGCGCAGCGGGTGACGGAGTCCGACCTCGCGCGCAAGCAGCGCTTCGCGCGAGAAGCCTGCGAGGCCCATACGCAGGAACACGACCGCAACCACCGCCATCAGGAGCGCGAAGCCCCACAGGAACTCGGCGCGGCCGACCAGGATGAGGGCCGCCTCGACCTGGAGGACGACCGACATCGGCAGGATGATGAACGAGGCCATGACGTTGGCCGCGCGCATCGTTCGCGCGTTGAGGCTGATGATCACCGCGCCGGCGACCATCGCCGCGACCTGGCAGATCGTGGACAGCGCCAGCGCGAGCAGGATGGCGAGCGGGAAGTAGCCGAGCCCGGGGAACGTGACCAGGCAGTAGACGATCAGGCCGCCGTAGCAGAGGGTCAGCGAGACTGCAAGCACCGCCGCCACCTTGCCCGCGTAGATCTCGGCCTCGCGGAGCGGGGTCGAGAGGAGCACCTCGAGCGTGGTGCGCTCACGTTCACCGACGAACGACTCGAGGGCGAGCACGAGCGAGAAGCTCGCGGGGATGAAAACGACGAAGAACGCGCCGACCAGCGACAGCCGGTTCACCACCGCGGTGCCGCCGCCGAACGCCGCGAGCGCGCGCACGCCAGAGCCGGAGGCGAGCGGAATGGCGAGGGTCAGCGCGATCATGGCCGCGATCAGGCGCAGCTCGCTCGTGGCGTCGCGCAGGTCGCGCCGCGCGACGAGAGCGGCTTTACGCCGTTCGAGTCTCGGCCAGCTCATGGTCGCCTGCGTGGTTGCCCACGATCGCGAGGTAGATGTCCTGCAGCGTCGGAAGCTCGACCACTTCCTGCCGCGGCTTGAGACCCGAGCGGCGGCGCAGCTCGACCATGTTGCCGATCGCGAGGGCGCGACCCGCGGACATGATGCCCACGTCGCCGGCGAGGGTCTCGGCCTCGTCCATGCTGTGGGTGCAGATCACCAGCGCACAGCCGTCCTTCTGGAGGTCTTTGAGGTACGTCCACGCGCGCCGCGCGCTGTCCGGGTCCAACGCCGACGTCGGCTCGTCGGCAAGCACGAGTCGCGGCCTGTGCAGCGTGGCGCGGATCAGCGCGACCTTCTGGCGCATGCCCTTCGAGTAGGTGCCGAGCCAGCGGTCGCCCGCGTCGGTCAGCTCGAAGAGCTCGAGAAGGCCGTCGATCCGGCGCTTGCGGAGCGCGGGCTCAAGGTCGTACACCGCGCCGAAGTAGTCGAGGTACGCCCGCGCCGACATGCGCTCATAGAGCCCGGGAACCTCGGGCATCAGCCCGACGCGGGCGCGGACCGCGGCCGGATCGTCGGCGGCGTCGATGCCGTCGACGCGGACGGTCCCGGCGGTCGGGACCAGCACACCCGCCATGCAGCGGAGGGCTGTCGTCTTGCCCGCGCCGTTGCGTCCGAGCAAGACAAGGCACTGGCCCTCCTCCACCGTGACGCTGAGGTCCTGGAGGGCGAGCACGTCGCCGTAGCGCTTGGCGAGGTTCTCAACTTCGAGCACGGCTAGTGGATTGTGACGGCCGAGGATGCCTAAGTTGGTGGTTTTGGCGGTGTCGGGAACCGGCTGACCACGCTTGGCCCGTACCTTCGAAACGAGCGACGATTCACGCGGGCCATGACGGCCAGGGTCACGGCGAACGCCGCCGCGCCTAAGAGAATGACCAGATAAGCCGGGGCGCCGAAGCCTTCGCCGGCGAGGGCGGCGATTGCCCCTCCAACCGCCGCGACGATCACGCCCAGAATCCCGGGCAAGGTAACGAGACCGTGGAAGATGGTGCCCAGAGTAGGTGCGCTGATCGGGTCGAGCCCGAGCGTCTCGAGAGCGCCCTGCAGGTCGTCGTACGGGCTAGTAATGAAGTTCGGTTCGAGCTCGGGGTGGAGCTCCAGGTAGGCATGGCGCAGCCGGTTCATGCCGACCACCCATTTGTAATCGTCGCGATTGAGCATCACCAGGCGGCGGACCGTTGCAATCCCGGTGACGAAAACCACGGTGAGCATGAAGATGGCAACGGCGATAAATGTCGTTCCGAAGCGGTCCGCCTGCGCCACAAGCGCAAGTGCGATGACCGAGCCCGACAGGATGGTGAGGAACATGTTCACTCGACCGAACGACTCCTGGTAGGTCAGGGCGCGGGTTGCAAGCAGGCTCCAGTGCTCTGTGGCCAGGATCTGGATGGCTTCTGACTGTGGTCGGGTTGGAGGCATCTCGGTAGACATCTAGTCGCGAGGAAGATACCGGGGCAGATCGGCGAGCGAAGAGAAGCCCTTCGCGTCGAGGAATCCGGCGATGCCGTCGTGCACCTCCGCGATCGCGCGCGGGTTGACGAACGTGGCCGTCCCCACCTGGACCGCGACGCAACCGGCGACCAGGAATTCGAGCGCATCCTCCGCGCGAGAGATGCCGCCGATTCCGATCACCGGGATGCGGACCGCCCGCGCCGCCTGGTGCGCGAGATGCACCGCGAGCGGTCGGATCGCCGGTCCCGAGAGGCCGCCCGTGCGGAAGCTGAGCCGCGGCTTGTAGGCGTTGAGGTCGATCGACATCCCGACGAACGTGTTGATGGCGCACAGCGCGTCGGCGCCGGCCGACTCGACCGCGCGCGCGATGACGCCGATGTCGCCGACCATGGGCGTCAGCTTCACCCACACCGGGAGCTTCGTCCGCTTGCGCACGGCCTCGGTCACGGCCGCGGCCGCGCGCGGGTCGTTGCCGAAGTAGAGGCCACCCTGCTCGACGTTGGGGCAGGAGATGTTGATCTCGAAGCCGGCGATGCCCGGAACCCCGTCCAGCCGGGCCGCCAGCTCGCCGTACTCCGAGGCCGACTCGCCGTTGATGTTGACCAGGACCGGGAAATCCCAGCTCGCCCATTGCGGCGCGTAGTCGCGCACCAGCGCGTCGGCGCCGGGTCCCTGCAGGCCGATGGCGTTGAGCAGCCCGCTGGGCGTCTCCGCGATGCGCGGCGGCGCGGTGCCTTCGCGAGCCCGCAGGAAGATGCCCTTCGAGACCATCCCGCCGAGCGCGCGACGCTCGAGCAGCGGCACCTCGGTGCCGTAGCCGAACGTACCGGATGCGGCCAGCACGGGCCCCCGAAGCTTCAGGCCGCCCACTGCCACCGACATGTCCATCCTCATGCGCCGTACGCCAGGTGCGCCGGGAGCATCGACCAGTTCACGTCGGCGGCGCGGTAGACCGGCCCCTCTTTGCACGCGCGGTCGTAGCCGCCTCGTTCGAGGGGCACCGCACAGCCCAGGCAAACACCCGTGCCGCAGCCCATATATGTCTCGACGGCGACCTGGGCCTCGGGCCATCTCTCCGCCACGGCCGCGAGCATGCGGTTGGGCCCGCACGCGAGGACGACGTCGGCATCGGGCGCGGACGCGACCACCGTGCCGTGAAAGCCGCGCGAGCCATCGTCCGTCGCCCAGATGACCTCGTCGCCGGCGGCTTCGGTGCACAGCTCCTGGGCGCTGCGGGCTCCGTGAACCCAGGTCACGCGCGCGCCCGCGGCTCGCGCGTCGCGGGCCACCAGCGGCATGGGGGCCACGCCCAGGCCGCCGCTGATCAAGAGGACTGCACCCTGCGCGCGCCCGGCGAGCGCGTGCGGAGCGGTGATCTCGAAGCCCCGGCCCAGCGGCCCGAGGCAGCTGACCCGGTCGCCGGGCTCCATCGCCAGCAGTTGCGCCGTCCCGGCGCCGACCGCCTTCAAGACGACCTCGATGACCTCGCCGTCCGCGCGATAGACCGAGAACGGCCGCCGCAGCAGCGGACCGCCCGCCCAGCCGAGGTTGACGAACTGGCCCGCCCGCACTGACCTGGCGACGTCGGGCGCGCGCATGGTGATGACGAACATCTCGCGCGCGACCTGGCGGCGGCCCGTTATGGGCGCGTCAACGAGAAACAACCGCGCCCCGCCACTCGTCGATCGTGCGGACCTCCATCTGCTCGCGCGCGTAGACCGCCGACTCCAGCAGCGCGGCCGCGGTGTCGAGCGAGGTCAGACACGGGATGCGGCGCTCGACCGCGGCCCGCCGGATCTCGAAGCCGTCCTTGACGACCGGGTTGCCGTCGCCCGGGTCCTCGTAGATGTTCGACATCGTGTTGATCACGAGCTGCACCTCGCCGCGGACGATGACGTCGATGACGGTCGGGCTCTCCTCGCCGATCTTCGCTACCACGCGCGGAGAGAATCCAGCCGCGCGCAGCGCGCGCGCCGTGCCCTCGGTGGCGACCAGCTTGCACCCGAGCTGGATCAGTCGCGAGACGATCGGAAAGAGCTCCGGCTTGTCCGCGTCCGCGATGGTCAAAAGCGCGGAGCTGCCGCGCTCCACATGCATGCCCGAGGCGGCGAAGGCCTTGCGCAGCGCCTCGTTCAGCGTTCGGGCGACGCCGATCGCCTCGCCGGTCGACTTCATCTCCGGCCCGAGGTAGGAATCGACCTTAGCGAGCTTGTTCATCGAGAACACGGGCGCCTTCACCGCCACCAGGTCCCGCCGCGGCACGAGGCCGGTCGACCAGCCGAGGTCCGACAGCTTCTCGCCGAGCATGACCCGCGTCGCGAGCTTGACCATCGGGACGCCGGTGACCTTCGAGAGGAAGGGCACTGTTCGCGACGCACGCGGGTTTACCTCGAGCACGTAGACGCGGCCACGGTGGACGACGTACTGCACGTTTACAAGCCCGCGCAGGCGCAGGTGCCGGGCGATGCGGACGGTGTAATCCACGATCTGGTCGATCTCCCCGCGCTCGAGGCCCGGAGCCGGATAGACCGCGTAGGAGTCGCCAGAGTGCACCCCCGCGCGCTCGACGTGCTGCATCACGCCGGGGATGACGACCGTCTCTCCGTCGGTGATCGCGTCGACCTCGACCTCAGTGCCCTGGAGGTATTTGTCGACCAGCACCTGGCCCCGCGGCATCGCGCCTATCGCCCACACCATGTAGCGGCGCAGCTCCTCGCGGTTGCGCACGATCTCCATGGCGCGGCCACCCAGGACGTAGGAAGGCCGCACGAGCACCGGGTAGCCGCAGCGCTCGGCGATCGTCTCCGCCTCCTCCACGGTCGTGGTCGTCCCGCCCATCGGCTGCGGCACGCCGATCGCGTCGAGCGAGCGGGCGAAGGCGCGTCGATCCTCGGCGAGGTCGATCGCCTCCACGCTCGAGCCGAGGATCGTGACCTGGTGCTCGTCGAGCGGCTGCGCGAGATTGATCGCCGTCTGGCCTCCGAACTGGACGAGCGCGCCGCTCGCCTCCTCGGCGCGGGCCACGTGCAGCGCGCCGTCGAGGTCGAGAGGTTCGAAGTAGAGGCGATCGGAGGTGTCGAAGTCGGTCGAGACCGTCTCCGGATTGGAGTTGACCATCACGGCGCGCACGCCGGCCTCGCGCAGCGCCCACGCCGCGTGGACGGAGCAGTAGTCGAACTCGATGCCCTGGCCGATCCGGATCGGCCCAGAACCGATCACCAGGACGGTCCGCTGGTCCTCACCATTCGTGGGGAGGTGGCGCGCAGCGCCGGAGTGGCTTGACCCACTCTGCTTGTCCTCCCCATTCATGGGGAGGTGGCGCGCAGCGCCGGAGGGGCTTGACCCACTCTCGTCCTCCTCTTCCCAGCAGGAGTAGTAGTAGGGCGTGGCGGCCTCGAACTCGCCCGCGCAGGTGTCGACCAGCTTGTACGTCGGGGTGCCGGGATCGACCTCCTCGCCGCGCAGGGAGGCGATCTGCGCGTCGGAAAAACCCGCGCGCCGCAGCTCGCGAAGATCTCCCTCGACCTCGAGCCGCGTGATGGTGGCCATCCGGTCGATGAACCAGCGGTCGATCCCGCTGCGCTGCGCGAGCGTCTCCGGGTCGGCGCCGTTGCGCAGCGTGTGCAGCAGCGCGAACAAGCGGCGGTCGTTGGGCTGGTCGATGCCGTCCTGGCCGAGCTCCTGCTCGAGCTCTGACTCCGACGGCGGCTTCTGCTCGAGGGACCGCAGCGCCTTCATCAGCGCCGCCTCGAAGGTGCGCTCCAGCGCCATCACCTCGCCGGTGGACGCCATCTGCGTACCCAGTCGCCGGTCGCCCGCTGGGAATTTGTCGAACGGCCAGCGAGGGATCTTGACCACGCAGTAGTCGAGCGCCGGCTCGAAGGCCGCGAACGTGCGGCCGGTGATCTCGTTGCGGATCTCCTCCAACCGCCGGCCCACCGCGACCTTCGCCGCGACACGCGCGATCGGGTAGCCGGTCGCCTTCGAGGCAAGCGCCGAGGAGCGGCTCACGCGCGGATTGACCTCGATGACGTAGTACTGCGAGCTCTTGGGGTCAAGCGCGAACTGGACGTTGCACCCACCCTCGATGCCGAGCGCGCGGATTATATTGATCGCCGACGAGCGCAGCATCTGGTGGTCGCGGTCACTCAGCGTCTGCGCCGGAGCGACCACGATCGAGTCACCCGTGTGGACGCCCATCGGATCGAGGTTCTCCATGTTGCAGACCGTGATGCACGTGTCCGCGCCGTCGCGCATGACCTCGTACTCGATCTCCTTCCAGCCCCACAGGGACCGCTCGACGAGGACCTGGTGGATCGGCGAGGCGGCGAGGCCGCGAACCGCAACCCGCTCGAGATCTTCTTCGGTGGTCACGAATCCGCCGCCGGTGCCGCCAAGCGTGTAGGCGGGGCGGATGACAAGCGGAAGTCCCGCCGCGGCGGCGAACTCCATCACCCCTTCCAGCGACTCGCACACGCGGGAGACGGGCACCGGCTCGCCTATGTCCTCGAGCATCTGCTTGAAGGCCTGCCGGTCCTCGGCCTTGCGGATGGTATCGATGGTCGCGCCGACCAGCCGCACGCCGTACCGCTCGAGCACGCCCGCGTTGGCGAGGTCGGTGGCAAGGTTCAGTCCCGTCTGGCCGCCCAGGGTGGGCAGGAGCGCGTCGGGCCGCTCGCGCTCGATCACCTTCTCGACCGCTTCGACCGTGAGCGGCTCGAGGTAAACGCGGTCGGCGACGTCCTCGTCGGTCATGATCGTCGCCGGGTTGGAGTTCACGAGCACGGTCTCGATGCCTTCCTCGCGCAGCGCTTTGCACGCCTGCGTGCCCGCGTAGTCGAACTCGGCCGCCTGGCCGATGACGATCGGGCCGGAGCCGAGGATGAGGACCTTGCGCGGCCGCGGCATCTCCTTCATCCCGGCGACCGCGCGGCCGGCCGGAGCGCGCTCGCGCACCATGTCGAGGAAGCGGTCGTACAGGTGCTGGTTGTCCTGCGGCCCAGGGCAGCCCTCGGGGTGGTACTGGACGCTGAAGGCGGGCAGCTTGCGGTGGCCGAGGCCCTCGACCGAGCCGTCGTTCAGGTTGCGCTGCGAGACGTAGAAGTCGCCCGCGGGGATCGAGGCGGCGTCCACCTGGAACTCATGGTTCTGGCTCGTGATGTGGACGCGGCCGTTGTCGAGGTCCTTGACCGGGTGGTTGGCGCCGTGGTGGCCGTACGGCAGGCGAGAGGTGGTCGCGCCCGCCGCGCGGCCGAGGATCTGGTGGCCGAGGCAGATGCCGAACATCGGGATCTGGCCGAGTGCCTGGCGTGCCAGCTCGACCGGTCCGTCGAGCACGGCGGGGTCACCGGGCCCGTTCGACAGCACCAGGCCGTCCGCCCCCGAGGCCCTGACGTCCGCCCAGGTCGCGGTGTGCGGCAGGACGGCGACGCGGCAGCCGCGCTCGCGGAGTGAGCGGAGGATGTTGGACTTGACGCCGTAGTCGACGACGGCGATGACCAGGCCTTCGCCATCGCTCCGCTTTCGCGTCGGCAGCTCGACCGGCAGCGGGTCCAGCCACTCCTCGGACCTGGTGCGCGACGTCTCGGCGACCAGGTCCTGCGCGGCGAGCGGGGTCACGCGCCGCGCTGCGACCGTGAGCTCGGCGAGACGCGCCTGCGTGGGCGCGGTGTCCTCGTGGAGGAGCACCGCGCGCTGCGTGCCGTGCAGGCGGATGTGGCGCGTCAGCGCGCGCGTGTCGATCTCCGCAATGCCCGGGACCTTCCACCGCCGCAGGTACTCGTCCAGCGACGCCTCGCTCGAGTGATGGCTTGGCGATGGGCAGGCCCAGCGCACGACCAGCGCGCGCGCCCACGGCCGCGCCGACTCGGCGTCCGCTTCGCGCACTCCGTAGTTGCCCTGCAGCGGATACGTCATGCAGACCATCTGGCCGGCGTACGAGGGGTCGGTGAGCACCTCCTGGTAGCCGGTCATGGCGGTGTTGAAGACGACCTCTCCCTCGCCGACGACGTCCGCCCCCAGCGGCACGCCAACGAAGGCGCGACCGTCTTCCAGGACGAGCGCCGCGTATCTCGTCTTATCCGGCAACGATGACCGCCTGGTCGATGCCGTCCTGCTCCTCCACCAGCACCTCGATGCGTTCCGAGTCCGCGGTCGGCACGTTCTTGCCGACGTAGTCGGGCCGGATCGGAAGCTCGCGGTGGCCGCGATCGACGAGCACGGCGAGCTGGATCGCGCGCGGCCGCCCGAAATCCATCACGGCGTCCATCGCCGCACGGGCCGTGCGTCCATGGTGGATGACGTCGTCGACGAGAACGACGACCTTGCCCCTCACGTCGGGCATGTTGCTGGTCGGATGCCGGTGCGATGCGGGCCGCGTCTCGAGATCGTCGCGGTGCAGCGTCACGTCGAGCCGCCCGAACGGCACTCGGGTGTGCTCGAGCTTCGTCAAGGTGCTCGCGAGCCGCTCCGCGAGCACGTCGCCCTTGCTGACGATGCCCACGAGCACCACGTCGCCGACGCCGCGGTTGCGCTCGATGATCTCGTGGGCGATGCGGGAGAGGGAGCGGCGGATCTGGTCGGCGTCCATCACCGTCACCTTGAGGGTGACGCTCATTTCACGTCAGCAACCGGTCGAGGAGCGCCATGCGGATGTGGAGTCCGTTGCGCGCCTGGCGGAAGTATGCCGCCCGCTCGTCGTCGTCGACCTCGGGCGCGATCTCGTCGACGCGCGGCAGAGGATGCATGAGGATCGCGTACTTGCGCATGCGGGCCATCGCCTGCTTGTCGATCCGGTAGACGCCCTTCACCGCGTTGTAGGCGTCGGGGTCGGTGAAGCGCTCCTTCTGGATTCGCGTCATGTAGACCACGTCAACCTCGGGCAGAACGGCGTCGAGGTCTTCGGTCTCGATCCAGGGCACGCGGTGCTCGTCGAGGTGGGCCTTCAGATCGGCGCGCATCGCGACCTGGGGCGGCGCGACAAACGAGATCTTGATGTCCTTGAACTTGCTCAGCAGGTACGTGAGCGACCGCACGGTGCGCCCGTTGGCGAGGTCACCAACCATCGCCACGCGCACGCCATCGATGCGACCGAGCTCGTCGCGGATCGTGTACAGGTCGAGCAGGGCCTGCGTCGGGTGCTGGCCCGGCCCGTCGCCGGCGTTGATGACGGGGACGCTGCTCACCGCCGCGGCGCGCTTCGCGGCGCCTTCTTCGTTGTGGCGCAGCACGATCACGTCGGCGTAGCCGCTGACGATGCGGATCGTGTCCTCGAGCGTCTCGCCTTTCGCCGCGGAGGAGAACTCGCGCGCGTTGTCGGTGCCCATCGTGGCGCCGCCAAGGCGCAGCATCGCCGCCTCGAAGGACAGGCGCGTACGCGTCGACGGCTCGTAGAACAGCGCCGCCATCACCTGGCCCGCGAGGCGGCCGATGAAATGGTGCGGCTCGCGCTTGATCTCGTCCGCACGCGCGATCAGGTCTTCGAGCAGGGCGCGAGAGAACTGCTGAGACTCAATTACGTGGCGCAGCCGCGAGGTGACGGCCATCAAAAAATCTCCTTCCCTGGCTCTCTGGCCAGGACTTAAAGGCGAGCCTTCGGCAGTTTACCGTAAGTTAGTCAGCCGCATGAACAAGCGCCCTGGGCACGTCACCGTCACCACCGAGGTCGGCTACTGCAACTTCTGCCAGCGCACGCGCAACCTGCGCCGCGAGGACCACCAGCTCGGCCAGCTGGTGCGCACGATCGTCGCCTGCGAAACCTGCCACCGCACGCTTTCGAGCACGATCGGCGTGGCCGCGCCGCCGGAGCCGGTTAAGGAAGAGGCGCCGGTCGTCGAGGAAGCGGCCGCGGTCGAGGAGAAGCCGCTGCCGGAGCGGGCTCCCGCGAAGCGCAAGCCGGCCCCGGCGGCGAAAGCCAAACCCGCCGCGGCAGCAAAGGCCAAGTCCGCCGCGGCAGCAAAGACCAAGGCAAAGACCCCGGCCAAGCCGCGGTCGACGGCAACGAGGCACGCGACCCGAAAGAAGTGACGGGTCCGGCGGTCAGGATCGACCGTCTCGAGAAATCACTCGGTTCGAACCACGTCCTGCGCGGCATCAGCCTCGAAGCGCGACCCGGCGAGATCTTCGGCCTGCTGGGACCAAATGGCGCCGGCAAGACGACCACCCTGCGCGTCATCTGCACACTGCTTGCGCCCGATTCCGGCTCTGTCGAGGTCCTCGGCTTCGACACCCGCACGGCGCCGGAGGAGGTGCGGCGGCGCGTGGGCGTCGTCACCGCCGAGTTCGGCGTCTATCCGCGCCTTTCCGCGCGCGAGAACATCGCCTACTTCGCCGAGCTGAGCGGCGTCCTCGACGGCGAGGTCCACCGCAAGGTCGACGCGGTGATCGAGCGGCTGGACATGGGCGCTTTCGCCAGGCAGCGCGCGGAGAGCCTTTCTTCGGGCCAGAAGCAGAAGGTCGCGATCGCGCGGGCCATCGTCCATGACCCGCCGGTGTTGATGTTCGACGAGCCCACCTCCAACCTCGACGTCCTCGCGTCGCGCGAGGTGCGCGAGTTCATGGTCGAGTCGAGGGGCCGCGGCAAATGCGTGATCTTCTCGACCCACGTCCTGCACGACGCCGAGCGCCTGTGCGACAGGGTGACGATCATCCACCAGGGCCGGGTCGTGGCCGGCGGCACGACGGCGGAGGTCCGCGGCGGGCACCAGGAGCTCGAAGACGCCTTCCTCGACCTGCTCCAGGCGGCGCCGTGAAAGCGACCGCAACGGTCTTCCGCAAGGAGATGCTCGAGATCCTGCGCGACCGGCGCACATTGATCGCCATCGCCCTCGCCGCGCTGGCGAGCCCCGTCATCCTCTATGTCATCTCCCTGGTCTCGACCCGCACTGCGACGGAGACGTATACGGTCGGCTACAGCGGCGACATCCCCGCCGGGCTGGACGTCCTGTTCACCTCGACGGGGCTGAAGCTCGAGCCGGTGGCCGACCCCGCCGCGGCGGCGAAGCAGCAGGTCGAGATCGGCATCGTGTTCACGGCAAGAGGGCTCGACGAGTACTACGACCCGACGCGCCAGAGCGCGCAGATCGCCGACATCCGCCTGCAGGAGATCCTGAGCAAGTACGACGCCGCGAGGGTCGCCGCCGCGCTGCAGCAGAAGGGCGTCGACCCCTCGGTGCTGAATCCGCTCCCGGTGAGCGTGCACCCGCTCAGCTCCCCGGCCCAGGCCGCGGGCAACGGGTTCCTCAGCTTCTTCCTCCCCTACATCCTCATCACGATGTGCCTGACCGGCGGCCTGTCGGCCGCGCTCGACACCTCGGCCGGCGAGCGCGAGCGCAAGACGCTGGAAAGCCTTCTGCTCACGCCCGCGCCGCGCGGCCAGGTGCTGGTCGGCAAGACGCTGGCCGTGACGACGATCAGCCTCGCCGCCGCCCTGGCCTCCATCATCTCGATGCTCATCGCCCTGACCCAGATCCAGTTCGGTCCGAGGCAGGGATCTCTCCCGATCACGCTGAGTCCGGTCGCGGCCGTGGTGATGGTGTGGCTGGCGGTGCTGCTGGCCGTGTCGTTCTCCTCGCTGACGATCGCGCTTGGCACCCTCGCGCGAAACTTCCGGCAGGGCCAGGCCTACGCGACCCCGCTCTATTTCATCACCATCTTCCCCGCGTCGATCGTGCTCTTCATTCCCGACTTCAACCCCAACCTCGCGTACTACCTGATCCCGATCCTCAACGCGGTGCTGGTGCTGCGGGACGCGATCGTGCACGACACCGTCGCGCTCGGCTCGCTCGCGGTGACGTCGGCGAGCCTGCTGGTCACGGGCGCCGTGTGCTTTTACGCGGCGCTGCGGCTGTTCACGAGAGAGGCTCTCCTGATCCGCTCCTGAGTGGCAAACTGTTCTGGAGGAAAGCCATGCCACGCCGACTGGAGCTCAGGGACCTTCGCAGCCTCGAGCGGAGGAGCATGTACTCGATCTTCCACCCGCTCGACCCGAACGAGCGGCTGCCGCGCGAGCTGATGCTGGAGGGTAGGCGGCACCGCCTCTTCGAGATCCGGTCCCTGCTCACCTGGGTCGGCGTCCTCTATCTGCCGGTGCTGATCCTGACTGTGGTCATCCTCGGCTCGCTCAACATCAACGCCGTGATCGCGGTCGGCGTCGCCGGCCTGGCACTGCTGGGCGTCTACGTGTTCGTCCTTGCGACCAAGTCGAGCTAGGCCATCTCCAGAAACGCGTATAACCGTCCCATGACTGAAGCAGTGATCGTCGCGTACGGCCGCTCGCCGATCGGCAGGGCGCGCAAGGGTTCCCTCGTCGACGTCAGGCCGGACGACCTCGCCGCACACGTCGTGAACAAGGTGCTGGACAAGGTTCCTGAGCTCGACCCGACGCAGATCGAAGACCTGATCTGCGGATGCGGCCTGCCCGGCGGAGAGCAGGGACACAACATCGGCCGCGTGGTCTCAATCCTCGCGCGCCTGGACGTGCCCGGCGTCACCGTCAACCGTTACTGCTCGTCTTCGCTCATGACCACGCGCATGGCCGCGCACGCGATCGAGGCGGGCGAAGGCGACGTGTTTTTGTCGGTCGGTGTGGAGTGCGTCTCTCGCTACGGCAGCGGCTACCCGGACGCGCCCGACACCTACAACCCCAAGCTCGTGCCTGGCAACACCGAGGAATATCCCGACATCTACATCGCGATGGGGCAGACGGCCGAGAACGTCGCTGAACGGGAGAAGATCACTCGCGAAGAGCAGGACCGCTTCGCGGTAAAGAGCCAGGCCGCGGCGGTCAAGGCGCGCGACGACGGCTTTTTCGACCGCGAGATCATCCCCATCCCGCTGCCGAACGGCCAGACCTTCACGAAGGACGACGGGCCCCGGCCGGGAACCACGATGGAGGTTCTGGCCACGTTGCAGCCGGCTTTCCGCGAGCACGGCACCGTCACGGCCGGCAACGCGTGCCCGCTGAACGACGGCGCGGCGGCGGTGGTCGTGATGTCGGACACCCGAGCGAAGGAGCTCGGGATCAAGCCAATCGCGCGCGTCGTCTCCACAGGCCTGTCGGCGCTGGAGCCGGAGTTCATGGGCCTGGGCCCCATCGATGCGTCGAAGCAGGCGCTGAAGCGGGCGAAGATGACCATCGACGACATCGACATCGTCGAGATCAACGAGGCGTTTGCGGCCCAGGTGATCCCGTCCGCGAGGGGGATCGGCGTCGACCCCTACAGCGACAAGTTGAATCCGCATGGCGGTGCGATCGCCCTCGGCCATCCATTCGGTATGACGGGCGCCCGCATCCTGTGCACTCTGCTGAACGGCCTGCGCGAGCGGGACAAGGCGTTCGGCCTGGAGACGATGTGCGTGGGCGGCGGGCAGGGGATGGCGATGATCCTGGAGCGCCTGAACTAGCCGGCCGCGACCTCCTCCACGATCCGCACCAGGCTCCGCGGCACGATCCGGCGGTGGATCGCCACGAGCACCCACGGCCACAGCAGGCCGAAGAAGACCAGCAGCCCGAGCAGCACGGGCCACCCGTAGGGAGTCTGCGAAACCTGGTCGCGAGCTCCCGGCCAGGCCAGCACCCCGGCGAGGATTGCGCCGGTCAGGGCCAGGCCGTGGATCGCAGCGTATGTGGTCCAGCGCCGGAACGAGCCGTGGTAGGCGATCCGGTGCGAGCCATCGCGGCGCAGCTCAACTTCGTTGAGGCCGACGTTGTACGCGGTCCAGAACCCTCGGGCCGCGAACGAGACGGCGTCCCGCGAACGGCTGCGCACGACGTAGTCGGCCCGCCGGCGTGAACCCGGGACGAGCAGTCCGCGTTCGACTCTCCGGGCCATGCGCTCGGTGAAGTCGTCGGGCACCGCACTGAGCTCGATGACGCCCCCGTACGCCGGCGAGAACATGCCCATAGCGCCCCGAGTGTAAGCGCGCCTGCTGCGCACTGGGACCCGGTCAGTTGGTGCGCTTTGCCGAACTAGCGCCAGTTCTTCCGGTCTTTCTGCCACATCCGGAACAGGCTGTCCCGTTCCTTGTAGTAACCGCGCACCGCCTGACCCATCCAGTCCGCGTCGGCGGCGCTCTTGGGATCGCTCGTCGGAGTCGCGTCACGGCGGCGGCTCAAGAAGAGCCCCAGCGCCCACAGCAGGAGCAGAGCCCCTAGGACAAGCACGCCCAGGCCGCCGTCGAACCACGGACTGCTGAGCAGGTTTTCGCGCGGCGAGGAGCGGGTGACTCCGATGGTCATCAGGGCCAGGCCGATCACGGCCGTGGCCGTGCCGAACGCGAGCCAGAACATCGCGGAGTCGTACCGTCCGCGGTCGGACATCGCGGTTGAGCTTACCCCCGGATGGTCCGGACTATCGGGGCTGTCCCGCCGCGAAAGACGCGGATAGTCGCGACTATCCGGCATATTGAGCCGGTCAGACCTTCGCTTCGCTGAACAGGCCCTCGAGCACGCGCTCGAGCAGGCGCCGGAGCGTCCTCCGCTCGTCGGCCGACAGGGGTCCGAGCACCTCGTCCTCGAGCGTGTCCCTCGCCTTGTCAGCCTTCTCCAGGGCTCGCCGGCCGGCAGCCGAGATCTCGACGATGTGCCGCCGGCGGTCGTTTGGGTCGCGGCGCCGGACCGAGAACTGGGCCGCCTCGAGCTCGTTCAGGATCAGGACGACGCTGTTGGCGTCCATGAACAACGCACTCTCGATCTCCTGCTGGGTGATGCCCGGGTGGTCGCGGATGAAGCCCAGCGTCATGTAGGGCTTGAAGCGCATCCCGAGCAGCTCCTCGCCAGTCCGGCGGTTGAGAGCCTTGTGGACCTGGGTCAGCAGCGACACGAAACCGCCGTCATGCCTCTGCCGGCCCTCTTCTTTCACGTTCATCGATTCTATCACCGACTATTAATGTTCCCGCTTTCCAAATAATCCATGCAATAAGGATCGTGATGATCCTGTTATAGTGATCATCCATGCTTCGGTTTGGTTCTTTGGAGGCGGCTATGAGTTCGAATTTGCGACGTTGGGCGGCCCTGGTCGTCGTTTGCCTCGGGCAGCTGATGATCATGCTCGACACCACGATCGTGAACGTGGCGCTGCCCTACATGCAGCGAGACCTTGGTTTTTCGCAGTCCAACCTGACCTGGGTGGTCAACGCCTACCTGATCGCGTACGGGAGCTTCCTCCTCGTCGCGGGCAGGCTTGGCGACCTGATCGGCCGCCGCAAGGTCTTTTTGGCCGGCGTCTTCCTGTTCACCGTGGCCTCGGTCGGGAGCGGGTTCGCCCAGGGCGCAGATAACCTCATCGTCGGCCGCTTCCTGCAGGGCCTCGGCGGAGCGCTGTCCGCGGGTGTGATCATCGCGATCATCGTCACCGAGTTCCAGAAGCCGGCCGAGCGCGCACAGGCGATGAGCGTGTTCACACTCGTGATCGCCGGCGGCGGTTCGCTGGGCCTGCTGGCGGGCGGTTTCCTGACCCAGTGGGTCAACTGGCACTGGATCTTCTTCATCAACCTGCCGATCGGCGCGATCACGATGGTGCTGGGCGCGTGGCTGATCCAGGAGAACGAAGGCCTTGGCCTGCGCCAGGGCATCGACATCGCCGGCGCGATCCTGATCACCGCGGCGCTCATGCTCGGCGTTTACGGGATCGTCACCGCGGCCGCCTACGGCTGGGACTCAGAGCACACGCTCAGCTTTGAAGGAGCCTCGATCGCGCTCATCGCCGCTTTCGTGTTCCTCGAGTCGCGGCTGCGCAACCCACTCATGCCCCTTCGGGTCTTCTCGATCCGCTCGCTGACGGGCGCGACCGCGGCGCGGGCGCTGCTGTTCAGCGGCCTGTTCACCAACTTCTTTGTCGGTGCGCTCTACCTGCAGCACATCCACGGCTACAGCGCCTTCGAGACCGGCCTCGCGTTTCTGCCGACGACGCTGATGATCGGCGTGATGTCAGCGGGCGTGGCGGCACGGCTGATGGCGCGGGTCGGACCTCGCAACATGCTGGTCGCCGGCCTGCTGCTCATCGTCGCGGCGCTGACAATCCTGTCGCGGGTCGGCCCGGACACGGGCTACGCCCCGGTTCTCCTGGTGGCCTACATGCTGCTTGGCGCCGGCGGTGGAATGTCGTTCCTTCCCCTGCTCACCATCTCGATGTCCGAGGTTCCGCTGGCCGACGCCGGCCTTGGCTCGGGCTTCAGCAACGTGGTCATGCAGGTCGGCGGGGCGCTAGGACTGGCGTCGATAACCTCGGTTTCGTCCGCGAACGCACAGGGCAATGCGGCGTTCCAGCTCGCGTATATCCTCGCCGCGCTCTGCGTGGTGGCATCGCTGACGGTCGTCGTCTCGGTTCTTCGCACCGGGACCGCGGCGGTCGGGGTCAGGGACCGCGCCCGCGTCGAAGAGGCGGCCTAAGCCACTTCCCTCAAGAGGGCGACGAGGCGGTCGATGTCCGCCTCGTCGTTCCACCACCCGACCGACGCGCGCAGCCAGCCGTCCGGAAGGTTGCGGATGACGACGTCCCTGGCCTCCGCGTTCTTCACGACCTCCGCAGGGTCGCCCGGGACCCGGAACGAAACGAGAGTTGCCTGGCCGGCCTCGGTCCTGACCTCGATGCCTTCCGCGAGCAACGACTTTCTCGTGTAGGCCACCAGCTCCGCGGCGCGCTCGAAACCCCACTCCGGACGGCCGGCGACCGCCGCGAGCAGGCCCGCGACCATCGAGGACCCGAGGTGCACGACGCGAAGGCGCTCGGCGTCCTCGTGGGTCGAAGACGCGAAAGCCTGCATCTGCGGCCGCAGCGGGGTGTGGTCGGCGACGTACAGGGCGCCCGTGGTCTCGGGTCCGCACAGCCACTTCTGTCCCGATACCGTGTACCAGTCGGCCACGGAAGCGTCGACGGGGATCGCCCCGACCGACTGCGCTCCGTCCACGAGCAGCGGAAGGCCGGTCGCTTGCTTGACCTCGGCCAGCGGAAGGACGTGGCCGTTCAGCCACAGCACATGCGAAATGGCGATGAGCCGCGTGCGCGGCGTGACCTCGTCGAGGATCGCCTGCAGCGCCTCCGCGGCCGGCCGCTCCAGCACTCGTGCCTCTCGAATCCTCGCGCCGGAGGCGCGCAGGGGCGCCGACAGTCCGGGGTGCTCGGCGTCGGTGGTGACCACCTCGTCGTCGGGACCGAGTCGCAGGCCGGTGACGACGATGTTGCAGCCCTCGGTCGTCGACGTCGTGAGCACGACCTTCTCGACGGGGACGCCGATCAGCGCCGCGATGCGCCCGCGAAGCTCGGCCTCGACCGGCATGGCGGCTTCCCAGGTCGCCATGGCGCCGCGGCCGCGCTCCAGCCCGACCCTGTCCGCCGCCAGCATCGCCTCGAGTGTGCCGCGCGACAGCGGGCCGACCGAGCCTGCGTTCAGGTAAGCCCTGCGCTGCAGGACCGGAAACATGGCGCGAGCCTCGGCCGATGTCGTCATCCGGCCTTCGCGTAGAACCGGCACGGCGGCGACTCGGCGGTGGTGTGGAAGTTCCAGTGCCGGCACCACGCGGTGCCGTCGAACTTCTTGCACGAGCCGCATGTCACCTTTGGGTGCGCCACGGGCGTCTTCTTCATGTGGTGCTGCGGCTTCTCGCCCGGGAACGGATCGTCCAGGGGCCCCCGCAAACTCACGGCGTCAGCCTCTGAGTTTGTGGGGATATCACAGCTGCGAGCGCAGCTCCCACAGCTCGGGATAGAAACGCTTGCCGAGCGTGCCGCGCAGGTACTCGGCGCCGGTGCTGCCTCCTGTCCCGGTCTTGCCGCCGATCTGCCTCTCGACCATGAGCACATGGCGCGACCGCCAGTGCGCGAAGGCCTCGTCGTGGTCGAGCATCGCCTCGCAGAGATCGAACAGGTCACCGTGGTGCTCGCGGTCGCGGAAGATCTCGAGCAGCGACGGCGAGCCGCGTCGCTTCACCAGCTCGTGAAAGGCGTCTGCGACCGTCGGCTCCTCGAGGCGCTTGCGCAGCCGGGCCATCTCTTCCGGCGTCGCCTCCAGACGTGCGACGTACTTCGGCTCCTTCAGCCCGGACAGGAACTCGATCTCCCGAAACTGCACCGACTGGAAACCGCTCGCGGGCGCGAGCTTGGAGCGGAACGCGAGGAAGTCCTGCGGCGACATCGTCTCCAGGACGTCGATCTGCTCGACGAGAAGCTTCTCGATGACGTTGACGCGGTGCAGGTGATGGCGCGCGAAAAAGACATTGTCGGCCGCGATCTCGTCGCGCGCAGCTGCGAGCTCGAACAGGACCACCTTGAACCAGAGCTCGTACACCTGGTGGGCGACGATGAAGAGGAGCTCGTCGTGCTCCTTGCTCTGGCGCTGCTGCAGTGACAGGAGCTCCGGAACCTTGAGGTAGGAGCCGTAGGAAAGCTCGCGGCCCTCTTCACCGAATCGGCGGGACATCGTTGCTCAGTGCTTGAAGTGGCGGCTGCCGGTGGTGACCATCGCGAGGCCGGCAGCATCGGCGGCCGCTACGACGTCCGCGTCCCGCATCGACCCTCCCGGCTGGATTACCGCGGTCACGCCCGCGTCCGCGGCGAGCTCGAGCCCGTCCGCGAAGGGAAAGAATGCGTCCGAGGCAAGCACTGCCCCTTTCGATCTTTCGCCGGCGCGCATCACGGCCATCTGCACCGCCTCGACCCGCGACATCTGGCCCGCCCCGACGCCGACGGCGGCGTCGTCCCTGAAGAGGACGATGGCGTTCGACTTCACGTGCTTCACCGCGGTCCAGGCATAACCGAGCTGCGCCCACTCCGCCTCGGTCGGAGCGCGACGCGTCACCGTGACACAGGATGCCGGGTCGAATCTTTCGCGATCCCAGTCCTGGACCAGGAATCCGCCTGGCACCGAGCGGACGTCGTAGTCGAAAAAACCGGGACTGGCGGGCGGGGCGGCGAGCACGATCATGTTCTTGCGCCGCGCCAGCGTGTCCCTGGCCTCGTCGAGCACCTCCGGCGCGACGACGACGTGGGTCACGATCTGGACGATCAGCTCCGAGGTTGCGCGGTCCAGCGGCCGGTTGACCGCGACGATGCCGCCGAAGGCCGAGACCTTGTCGCACTCATAGGCGAGCCGGTATGCGGTGGCAGGGTCGCCGGCCACGGCCAGCCCGCACGGGTTCATGTGCTTGACGATCGCCGCCGCGGGGATCTCGTAGTCCATCACCAGCGAGATCGCCGCAGAGGCGTCCTGGATGTTGTTGAAGCCCGGCGCGGCGCCCTGAACCTGCTGCGCCTCGCCGATCCCACCCGCGCCAAACCCGAGACGGTAGAAGGCGGCCTTCTGATGATCGTTCTCGCCATATTTGAGCGGCTGGGCGAGCAGGCCCGCGAGCGTGATCTCGGCCGGGAAGCCGTTTCCGTCCTGCTTGCGCATGTAGGCGGCGATCCATGCGTCGTAGGCCGACGTGTGGGCAAAGGCCTCTGCGGCGAGGCGCTTGCGCATCTCGCCGTCAAGGGTGCCTTCGTTGAGCGCCCCGAGGACCTCGGTGTACCGCTGCGGCCGGACCACGACCACCACCGACGCATGGTTCTTGGCCGCCGCGCGGATCATCGCCGGCCCGCCGATGTCGATCTGCTCGACCGCCTCGGCGAACGTGGCGTCACCACGCAGCACCGTGTCGACGAACGGGTACAGGTTGACGCAAACGAGGTCGATCTCGCGCAGGCCATGCGCCGCCAGGGCCTCGAGGTGCTCCGGCCGGTCGCGGCGGGCGAGGATGCCCGCGTGCACGCCCGGATGAAGCGTCTTGACACGACCGTCCAGCATCTCGGGAAATCCGGTCAGGTCGCTGACGGGTTGGGCCTCGATCGCCGCGTCGTGCAGTGCCTGCAGCGTGCTCGAGGTGGCGAACAGCTCGTAGCCCAGGCGCTTGAGCCCGCGGGCAAACGGGGCGAGCCGCGTCTTGTCGCTAACGGACAGAACTGCGGTCGGCAAGCCTCGCCTCCATCATGCGTATTCCCTCGGGAAGAATCCTGTGCTCGGCCTCGTGCACGCGCCGGCCCAGAGTTTCCACCGTATCGCCTTCGAGGATCGGGACCGATTCCTGGACGAGGATCGGGCCGGCGTCGAGCTCCGCGGTGACGACGTGAACCGTTGCGCCGGTGAACTTGAGCCCGCTCTCCAGCGCCTGCTCGACCGCGTCCATGCCACCGCTGAACATCGGCAGGAGCGACGGGTGGATGTTGAGGATCCGGCCCTCGAACGCCTCCAGGAAAGGCGCGGTGTGGATGCGGTCGTAGCCCGCGTCAACGACGAGCTCAACGGCGTGCTCGAGGAAGAAGTCGCGCATCGCGGCGTCCCGCTCTTCGCCCGACGCGAACGATTTCTGGGACAGCGCCGCGACCGGAATGCCACTGTCGCGGGCAAACGCGGCGGCCGGACACGACGCGCGGTTGGTCGCGACCGCCGCAACCTCGAAGCCCCGCTCGACGAGGTTGCGGAGGTTGCTGCCCTGTCCCGACACGCAGAGACCGAGCTTCAGCTCAGGTCGACCCTTTCAGGGCCGGACTGCTTCACGACCTCGCCCACGACCGTCGCGTCCTCTGGTACGTCCTCTGGATCCATCACCAGGATCATCCCGACGCCCATGTTGAACGTTCCCCACATCTCGTCGTCGGACACGCGACCCCGCCTGCGAATCTCCTCGAAGATCGGGTTGGGCCGCCACGCCGACCTCCTGACCACGGCGGCCAGCCCTTCCGGCAGCGCGCGGGCCAGATTGCCGGGGATGCCTCCGCCGGTGATGTGGGCGGCCGCCTTCCAGTGGAGCCGGCGCATCTCCGCCAGGTACGACAGGTGCGGGGCCATCAGGGCGGTGGACAGGTCGGGCGTGAGCGCGACTCCTTCGAACACCTTGCGCGCCAGCGAGTACCCGTTGGTGTGCAGGCCGCTCGAGCGCAGCCCGACCAGCACGTCGCCGGCCCGCACGGGTTCGCGGCGCGCATCCGCCTCGACCAGGCCGACGATGAAACCGGCGAGGTCGTAGTCGCCGAGCGCGTAGACGCCCGGCATCTCCGCCGTCTCTCCTCCGAGCAGGGCGCAGCCGGCGCCGCTGCACGCCCCTGTCATTCCTTCGATGAGCTGGGTGAACACGGTGGGCTCGAGCTTGCCGGTGGCGAAGTAATCGAGGAAGAACAGCGGCCGCGCTCCCGCGGTGGCGATGTCGTTGACGCAGTGGTTGACGATGTCGGCGCCGATGACCCGGTGGTTGCCGGTCGCGATCGCGACCTTGATCTTGGTGCCGACTCCGTCGGCGCTGGCCGCGAGCTTGCCGCCGCCGGGGAGCGCGTACAGGCCCGCGAACGGACCGACGCCCTCCGCGACCTCCTTGCCGTGCGTCGCCGTGATCAGGGGTTTGACCTTTTCGAGTACGCGCTCGTAGGCCTCGATGTCGACTCCCGCGGCGGCGTAGGAGAGCCCCTCGCCGGTCAAACTTTGGTGAGCTGGGGCGCGGGGTTCTCGAACTGCATCTGTCCCCCCACGCTGCGCGTGGGGACCCCGTGCGGAAGAGTCTTCATGTTCTTCCGGCGGTGACCAACGGGTTTTCAAATTGCATTTTGTCCATCTCAAGCTGTTGCGGTACAGGTACGGGGTAGGAGCCGTCGAAGCACGCGCGGCAGAACTCCTGCGCGGTGCCGCGGCCGATGGCCCGGATCAAACCAGGGATGGACAGGTAGTGCAGAGAATCGGCGCCGATCTGCTGGCGCACCTCGTCGACCGACCGGCCGGCCGCGATGAGCTCTTTGGTCGAGCCGATGTCAACGCCCATGAAACATGGGAAGCGCATCGGCGGGCTGGAGATGCGCATGTGGATCTCGCTCGCGCCCGCCGCGCGCAGACGCTCGATGATGCGGCGCGAGGTCGTGCCCCGCACGATCGAGTCGTCGACTGCGATCAACCGCTTGCCCTTGATCGACCGTGGAAGCGGATTGAGCTTCAGCATCACGCCCGCCTCGCGCAGCGTCTGGTCCGGCTGGATGAACGTGCGGTTGATGTAGCGGCTCTTCATCAGCGCCTCGCGGAACGGGATCCCCGACGCCTCGGCGTAGCCGATGGCGGCTGGTGTACCGGAATCGGGGAACGGGATCACCATGTCCGCCTCGACGGGCGCCTCCTGCGCGAGCTCATGACCCATGCGGATGCGCGCATCCTCGAGCTCGCAGTTCTTGAGGATGGAGTCGGGCCGCGCGAAGTAGATGAACTCGAAGACGCACATCGCGTGCTTGCTCGAAGCCTGGAAGCCGAGGCTGTGCACGCCGTGCTCATCCATCACAACCATCTCGCCCGGCTGCACCTCGCGTACGAAAGTCGCGTGCACCGTGTCGAGCGCGCAGGTCTCCGAGGCGACGACGTGCGCCGGCTGGCCCGGCAGCGGGATGTAGCCGATGCACAGCGGCCGGAAACCGTAAGGGTCGCGCAGCGCGATCAGCTGGTTCGGCGTGATGATCCCGCACGAGTACGCGCCGACGATGCGCGCGAAAGTGCGCCGGATGACCTCCTCCCATGAGCGGCCATGCGTGTTCTCGATGAGTCGTGCCATGACCTCGGTATCGAGCGCGGTCTCGAACGTGACGCCCCGCTCCGCCAGCTGGACGCGCAGCGAGTCGGCGTTCAGCAGGTTGCCGTTGTGCGCGATCGCGCCCGGACCGAGGGTTGGGTGCCGGAACGGCAAGGGGTGCGCGTTCTCGGGCCGGCTGGAGCCGGTGGTCGAGTAACGCGTGTGGCCCAGGGCGATGATCGATCCCTCGCCCAGCTCCTTGATGGTCGCCGGCGAGAAGACCTGGGCGACCAGGCCCATGTCGCGGTGCACGCGCACCGACGCGCCGTCGGAAACCGCGATGCCCGCCGACTCCTGGCCGCGGTGCTGCAGGGCGAACAGGCCGAAATAGGTGAGGTTGGCGACGTCGGCGCCGTGTTTCGCGCAGATTCCAAAGACCCCGCACATCTAGTGGATCAGTACCTCCCAGGCGTCACGCAGCTCGCTGAGCGAGAGCTTGAGCTGGCCTTCGAACTCGACGTGGGCGCCTCCCGCGAGGCCGAGCAGCGACAGCTCGACGTTGTGGCGGCGCGCGAGCGACTGCATCTCGGGCATCGCGCGCGAGGGGACGCTGACGATGAACCGGCTCGGCGACTCGCCGAAGAACGCGGCGTCGAGGCGCAGCGGCCGCTCTGGCCGGATCGCGGGGCACCGCACGCCGATCCCGCCGAGGAGGCAGGCTTCCGCGAGGGCGACGAGCATGCCGCCCTCCGCGCAGTCGTGCGCGGAGTGCAGGTAGCCGCTCTGCGAGGCGGAAAGGATCAGCCGATGAACCGCGCGCTCGCGCGTCAGGTCAAGCGCCGGCGGCCGGCCCGCGACGTGCCCGTGCTCGACCTTGAGGTACTCGCTGCCGCCGAGGTCGTTGTGGCTCGAGCCGATGAGAAGCACGAAGTCGCCCTCGGCGCGCAGACCGGCGCCCAGTCGCTTGCCGTAGTCGTCGATGACTCCGACCATGCCGACGACCGGGGTGGGATAGATGGCGGACTCCCCATGTGAGTCGTTGTACAGCGACACGTTCCCGCTGACCACGGGCAGCTCTAGCGCCCGGCATGCGTACGCGAGGCCGGCGACCGCCTCCTCGAGCTCCCAGTAGACCTCGGGCCGGTCAGGGTTGGCGAAGTTCAGGCAGTCAGTCACGGCGACCGGCCGCGCGCCGGTCGCGATGATGTTGCGGGCCGCCTCCGCTACGGCCAGCTGCGCGCCCAGGTGCGGGTCGAGGTGGCAGTAGCGCCCGTTGCCGTCAGTCGTCATCGCGATCCCAAGCCGCGTGCCTTTGACGCGCAGCATCGCCGCGTCGCCGCCGGGGGCGACAACCGTCGAGTCGCCGACCATGTGGTCGTAGCGGCGGAAGATCCCGCGCCGGCTGGCCAGGTTGGGGCTCGCGAGCAGCCGCAGCAGCGCCGCGCCGGCGTCGGCCAGCGGCGGGAGCGCCTCCACCTCGAGGCCGTAAGGCGGTTCCGGAGGCAGTCCGACCAGGCGGCGCATGGGCGCGCCGTCGGTGAGGAGGCGGACGGGCACGCGCGCCACGTGGTCGCGGCCCTCGAACACCGTGAGCTGGCCGTCGTCGGTGACCTCGCCGATGACCGCGGAGGTGAGGTCCCAGGCCTGGAAGATGGTCTCGACCTCGCGCTCGCGGCCGCGGCGGACGACGACGAGCATCCGCTCCTGTGACTCGGAGAGCATGACGTCGTAGGGCGTCATCCCCTGCTCGCGGCGCGGCACCCGCCCGACGTCGATACGAGCGCCCGCGCCTTCGACGCGGCCCGCGCACTCGGCGACCGCCGAGGTCAGGCCCGCAGCCCCGAGGTCCTGGATCGCGACCACCGCGTCGGTGTGCGACAGGTCCATGCACGCCTCGAGCAGGCACTTCTCGAGGAACGGGTTGCCCACCTGGACGGCGGGACGGCGCTCGGAGCTCTTCTCGTCGAGCTCGACTGAGGCGAACGACGCGCCGTGGATGCCGTCGCGGCCGGTGTCGGCGCCGACCAGCATCAGATAATTGCCGGCGCCCTCCGCCCGCGCGCGCACGAGCTGGTCCGTGCGCACGAGGCCGACGCACATCGCGTTGACGAGCGGATTGCTCGTGTAGCAGTCCTCGAAATAAACCTCGCCGCCGACCGTCGGGATGCCCATGCAGTTGCCGTAGCCCGCGATGCCGGCGACCACGCCCTCGAAGTGATGGCTCGAGTGCGGAAGCGGGCCGAAGCGCAGCGAGTCGAGCAGCGCGATGGGGCGCGCGCCCATGGCGATGACGTCGCGGATGATGCCGCCCACGCCGGTGGCCGCGCCCTGGTAGGGCTCGATCGCCGAGGGGTGGTTGTGGGACTCGATCTTGAACACCACCGACCAGCCCTCGCCGACCTCGACCGCGCCCGCGTTCTCGCCGGGCCCCTGGACGACGCCGGCGCCGGTCGAGGGCAGGCGCCGAAGGAGCGCTTTCGAGCTCTTGTAGGAGCAGTGCTCCGACCAGAGCACGCCGAGCATGCCCAGCTCGAGCTCGTTGGGGGCTCGCTTCAGCTTCTCGACGATGACCCTGTACTCATCTGGGGTGAGGGCGACTTCCCTTAGCCGCCTCTCGTCCACAGACTTGATGCTCAAGACACCAGCACCTTGAAGGCGTTCTCCGCCACCGAGCGAAATAGTTTGAGGCCGTCCGTGCCGCCGAGCTCGGCCTCGGCGCAGCGCTCTGGATGCGGCATCATGCCGAGCACGTTGCCGCGCGCGTTCACGATGCCGGCGATGCTGTGCAGAGAGCCGTTGGGGTTGGCGCCGGGGATGACGCGACCACCTGCGTCGCAGTAACGGAACACGACCTGACCTTGCTGCTCGATGCGTGAGAGCGTGGCCGGGTCGGCGAAGTAGCTGCCCTCGCCGTGCGCGATGGGCACGCGCAGGACGTCGCGGTCGCTGCACTTTTTCGTGAATGGCAGGTCAGACCGCTCGACCAGCAAGTTCGTCCACTCGCACCGGAACTCGAGTGAGGCGTTGCGGATCAACGCGCCTGGAAGCAGACCCGCCTCGCACAGCACCTGAAAGCCGTTGCAGATTCCCCAAACGAGCCCGCCGCGGTCGGCGAACTCGCCCACCTGCTCCATGATCGGCGCGAAGCGCGCGATCGCGCCCGTGCGCAGGTAGTCGCCGTAGGAGAAGCCACCGGGCAGGATCACGCAGTCGCAGCCCTTGAGGTCGGCGTCCTTGTGCCAGAGATAGGTGAGCTCCTGGCCGAGCACCTGGTCGATGACCCAGCCGCAGTCGCGGTCCGACCACGTGCCGGGGAAAACGACAACTCCAAACTTCACCGTCGCTTGCGCTCCGGCTCGAGGTCGAAGTGGAAGTCTTCGATCACGTGGTTGGCGAGCAGCTGGCGGCACATCTCCTCGACGCGGCGTCGCGCCTCGTGCTCGCTCGATCCCTCCAGGCTGACCTCGATGTACTTACCGACGCGAACGTCGGTGACCTCGCGGAAGCCCAGCGACGCGAGGCCCTGCTTCACGGTTAGGCCCTGAGGGTCGTTCACCACCGGCTTGGGTACGACGATGACGCGCGCAATCACCGTGCGACCACCTCCCGGATTCCCTCGATAGTCCGGACTATCGACGATCCCGATCGCGATTTTTGCGCGTTAGTCCGGACTATCGCCGGATTGGTCCACGGGATCAACGTTCGTTCCTCGGCTTGGGCGGGAAGAGCGGCTTGCCGACGATGCGCTGGTACGCGGTCAGGTAGCGCAGCCGCGTCTGGGTGACCACCTCTTGAGGCAGCGCCGGCGGGTCGGAGCTCTTGTCCCAGCCTGACCTCGTCAGCCAGTCCCGGACGAACTGCTTGTCGTATGACTCGGGCGACGTCCCGATGGCGTAGGTCGCGGCATCCCAGTAACGCGAGCTGTCCGGCGTGAGCACCTCGTCGATGAGGATCACGTCGTCGCCGATCTGGCCGAACTCGAACTTGGTGTCGGCGAGTATCAGCCCGCGCCGCTCTGCGAACTCGGACGCGTACCTGTACAGCTCCAGGCTTGCGTCGCGCAGCTTGGCGGCAAGGTCGTCGCCGAGCTCCTTCTTCATCTCGTCGAAGGTGATGTTCTCGTCATGGCCGGTCTCGACCTTAGTCGCCGGCGAGAAGATCGGGACCGCGAGCTTCTCCGACTGGCGCTGGCCCGGCGGCATCTTCTCGCCGGCCAGAGTTTGCGACTCCTCGTACTCCTTCCAGGCGCTGCCGGCCAGGTAGCCGCGGACCACGCACTCGAAGTCGATGCGCTTGGCCTTGCGCACGATCATGAACCGGCCCGCCAGCTCCTCACGGAAGTTCTTCAGCACCGCGGGCAGGTCGGGGACCATGCCCGAGATCAGGTGGTTCGGCTGGAACGTGTCGGTCTGCGAGAACCAGAAGATCGACAGCTGGGTTAGAACCTTGCCGCGGTCGGGGATGCCGTTGGGCAGGACGTGGTCGAAGGCGGAGATCCGGTCGGTGGCGACCATGAGGAGTTGGTCGTCGCTGAGCTCGTAGGTGTCGCGAACCTTGCCCTTGGCGAAGAGCTTGAGTGGCAGCTCCGTGCCGGTAAGCGGCGGCCCCGCGATCACGGCAGGAGTCCTCGGCGAGAGATTCGGTGCACAGGTGGCCGGGATGCTAGGCGCGGCCGAGCATCGGAGCGAGCGCACCCGTTGGTGCGTGAGCGAGAAGCGGAGGCCGCAACAACGCAGACAGGCCGCATGGGCGCCGAAGATCCGTCGAGGGTCTCCGGCCGCGATCGCGAGATCAAGCGTTGACTCCCAGGCCCAGACGTTCATACGCAATGTCGGCGTGCTCGAGTCCGGCCCATGGATCGAAAACGGTCTCGAGATTGCCGCCGATACGTTCCATCACGTTGTCATCTTTCTCCAGCAGGGCTCGAAAGCCCAGCCCTCCTCCCTCCATGGCCTGCATCGCGGCCTTCTGAACTATGAGGTATGCGTCCTCGCGCGACATTCCGCTCTCGACGAGAGCGAGCAGGACCCGCTGCGAGAACACCACGCCCCCCGCGAACTGCAGGTTGGCGAGCATCCGGTCGGGCCTGACCTCCAGTCCGCGCAGAACCTTGTGCATCTCGATCGCCATGTAGTCGACGGCGGAGCATGCGTCAGGGAAGATCACGCGCTCGGCGGAGGAGTGGCTGATGTCGCGCTCGTGCCACAGCGCGGTGTTCTCGAGCGCGGCGGTGAGATTCGCGCGCACCACGCGCGCCAGCCCGCACACGCGCTCGGTCAGCACGGGATTACGTTTGTGCGGCATCGCCGAGCTGCCCTTCTGCTCTTTGCCAAACGGCTCGAACACCTCGCCGACCTCGCTGCGCTGCAGGTGCCGGATCTCGGTCGCTATACGCTCGAGAGTCCCGGCGCCGATGGCGAGAGCGGCCATGAACTCCGCGTGCCGGTCGCGGGAGACGACCTGCGTCGAGACCGGGTCGACGTCGAGCCCCAGCTCGCGGCACACGTACTCCTCGACGCGGGGGTCGAGCGTTGCGTGGGTGCCGACCGCGCCGCTCATGTGGGCGACGCCCGCGTCCTCCGCGGCCTGCTCGATCCGCGCGATCGAGCGGTCCAGTTCCGCGACCCAGCCGGCGACCTTGAAGCCGAAGGTGATCGGCTCGGCGACGATGCCGTGCGTGCGACCGGCCATCAACGTCTTGCGGTGCTTGATCGCAAGGTCGGCGGCCGCCTCGCGGACCGTGGCAAGGTCGTGGCCGATGATCTTGGCCGACTCAACCATCTGCAGCGCCATCGCCGTGTCGTTCAGGTCCTGGCTTGTCATCCCGAGGTGGACGTAGCGGGCCTCGGGCTGGCCGATGGACTCGTTGACTACCGTCAGGAAGGCGACCACGTCGTGGCCGACGCGTGACTCGACCTCGGCGATCTTCGTTGCGTCAAACGTGGCCTTGCGGATCTTGGGCAGCGCCGACTCCGGGATGCGCCCCAACGCCGCCCAGGCTTCGCAGGCCAGGATCTCGATGCGCAGCCACAGCTCGAACCTGTGCTGGTCAGACCAGACCGCACGCATCGCGGGCGGCGAGTATCGCTCGATCAAGATGGGATCCCCACTGGGCGACGCCGAAATTATATCGGCGACCGGCTGATCAAGATCTTGTTATCGCCGACAGGCCAGGCCCAAGATGTCGTGCCCATGGGCCCAGGCGAACCGGCGTAAAGCGGCTGGCTTGATAATCGAGCCCTCACTCGTGGTGGAGAGATACGGCCGGGGATCCTCGCCGGACCTTCGACGTCCATGCAGCCCGTCTGCGTTGTTGCGGACCTCCGCTCCTCGCTCACGCACCAACGGGTGCGCTCGCTCCGGTGCTCGGCCGCGCCTAGCATCTGGGCCGCCTGTCCGGCGAATCTCTCGGCGAGGCCCCCTGCCGAATCTCTCACGATCTCGTAACCAGCTTGGAGAGGTGCCCGTTTGAGTCGGCACAGGCTGAACGGCCGGTGAGCGACCCGTCTCGCGACGACGAGCGAGAGCTCGTCGAACTCGCCAAGCGGGACACGCGTCAGTTCGGGACGCTCTACGACCGGCACTTTCAGCAGATATACCGGTTCGTGTATTCAAGAGTGAGGGAGCAAACCGCGGCCGAGGACGTCACTTCGGAAGTCTTCATGAAGGCTCTGAAGGCCATGCCCCGTTACCAGGACACGGGGCGGCCCTTTGCCGCCTGGCTGTACCAGATCGCGGTCAACGCCATCGCCGACCGCTACCGCTCGCTCAAGACCACCCAGTCGCTGGACGACTTCCATGACCTGTCGGTCGGCGGCCCGGCGCTCGAGGACCTCGCCGCCCACCGCGACGAGGTGCGGCGCATCTGGGCGCTGGTCGAGGACCTGCCCCACCAGCAGCGCACCGCGCTGGTGCTCAAGTTCCAGGAAGACATGAAGATCGAGGACATCGCCGTCGCGATGGGCAAGTCGCCGGGCGCGGTCAAGCTCCTCATCCATCGCGGCGTGACCAGGCTGCGCGAAGGGGCGGACACACTGAGGCCGGTGGAATGAACGCCCACCACGACCCCGATCTGGAAGACGTCCTGCAGGACGACGAGATGCGCCGGATCGCCTCGCTGCTGAGCGCCGCGCGGGCTCCCGAGCCGCCGCTCGACGAGGCGTTCCGCACCGGCCTGCGCCGGCAGCTGATGAACGAGGCATGGGCGATGACCGAAGGCCGCCTCTCGTTGTGGCGCCGCGCGTTCGCGCCTCCGGGACTCGCGTGGGCGGGGGCGGCCGCGGGTCTGGTGCTGATCATGTCGGTGGTCATCTACACGTCGCTGCAGGGCGGCGGGGGCGTGCAGCAGATCGTCGTCCAGAGCCCCGTCGACGGCGACCGCAGCGTCGCCGTCGCGCAGCCCATCCTGGTCAAGTTCAACCAGCCGATGGACCATCCGTCCACCGAGGCGGCCGTCCAGATCATGCCGGCGACCAACGTGACGTTCGGGTGGCACGAGAACACGCTGTCCGTGCAGCCGACCGGCGGCACCCTGGCGCCGAACACGCAGTACCACGTGACCATCGGATCGGGGGCAAAGACGGCAGCCGGCAAGCCGATCTCGTCGCCGCAGACGATCACGTTCGTCACCACCGCGCCGCCGACGCCGGCCGTGACCCCGACGCCCCGGCCCACGCCGACGACCGCGCTCGGGGAAAAGCAGCTGACCGGGCTTGCGGGAGCCCAAAGCCTTGTCGCGCAGTGGTCGTCAGACTCCTCATCCGTCTATTACGTCGACGGCCGCGGGGCGCTGAACGTGATCCTCGCCAAGGGCGGCGCCGTCACGGTCATCGCGCCGGACGGGGCGTCGTCGCCCGCGGTCTCGCCGACCGGCGACCGCCTCGCCTACATCCGCAACGGCAAGGTAGAGGTGCTGACATTCGCGTCGGGCAAGACCGATGAGCTCTCGGTCACACCGACCCCGACGCTCGTCGACTGGGCCAGGGACAGGATCGTGTGGGCCGCCGCCGACGGCGTCTACACGCAGGCGGACGACGGCTCGAGCCACCAGCTCGCGCCGCTGCCCGCCACCGGGGGGTTGGTCGCGGTGGTGTCGTTCTCGCCCGACGGTTCCCACGCTGCCTACCACCAGGACCAGAACCTGTTCCTCCTCGACCTGGCGAGCGGCAAGAGCACGCAGATCGGCCAGGCGAGCGCGACCTTTCTCGGTTGGTCGCCGAGCGGCTCGTCTCTCATCTACGCGACCCCCGACAACGACGTCGTGGCCGACCTGCACGGCGTCACCCAGTCGACGCTGCCCGCGGGCGACACGACGTGGTCGACCCAGGACGCGATCTTGATCGGCGGCGACACCGACATCCTGCAGACCCGGCCCGACGGCACGAACCTCGGCCGCATCTCTGGTGGCACGTTCCACTTTCCGACGTGGGCGCCCAACGGAAGCACCTTCGCCTTCGTGCGCGGCGGCTCGCTCTGGGTCGCGACCGCGCCGGCGCTGCCGCCGGCGCCGACCGTCCTGGACGAGGCGTCGGTGGTCGTCGACAACTTCATGAAAGCCCGGCTGGCGGTCTCGGCCGACCAGGCGAATGCGCTGCTCGACGCCAACGGCAAGGCGGCGTACGCAGCCGGCGGTCTGAGCTTGATCATCGCGGGCGACCCGAGCTTCTCGCGCTACTACGTCCTCTCCTCGGAGGTCACCGGCGCCGATCCGGACACCGCGCGGTTCGTCGTCCGCCTCGTGCTGTCGCACGGCAAGACCGACGTGAGCGACCAGGAGGAGGCGCTGACGCTGGTCCGCGACGCGACGAGCAAGCAGTTCGTCATCGACCAGGCCACCGGGGGCGCGCACCGTGAGCTGGGCAAGGGCGCGGAGGTCGTGAGCGTCGACATCCAGAACGACACGGTCAAGGTGACGTTCGACAGCGACCTGGACCCCACCACCGTCACCGACGGCCTCACCATCGTCGACTCCAAGGGCAAGAAGCTCGACGCGACCGCGTCCTACGCCAACCGCATCGTGATGCTGACCGGATTGAACCTGAAGGATGGCGACGCTTACCGGCTCGTGGTGCTGACCACGATCCGCGACGTGTCGGGCCAGAACGTGGCCGCCGAGTACGACCTCGACTTCTTCGGCCCGACCGCCAAGAGGCACGGCAACCACCAGGACTCGGTCACGCCAACCCCGTCACCGTCACCTTCACCCCTGCCGAGCCCGACCAGCTAGACCGGAGCCCATTTGCGGACGGGCGCTAGAGGAGCTTGAGGGTGCGCGCGGCGCGGCAGAGGGCCGTGATCGACCCGGAGTGCAGGATCTGTCCATCGAGCGCCGCGTTCAGCGCCTCCGTGAACGGCAGTCGCAGCACCTCCATGTCCTGCTCGTAGGCCTCCGGCGCGCGCGCCGACTCGGTGATGCTCTCCGCGAGGTAGAGATGGGCGAGGCCGGTGAGGATGGCCGCGCCGTGGACCACACCGAGTGACGTGTAGCGGGTGGCGACGAGCCCGGTCTCTTCGGCAAGCTCGCGGCGCGCGCACTCGAGCGGGTCCTCTCCGAGGCCTGACGTGCCGGCCGGCACCTCCCAGGAGGAGATGTTCCATGCGTGGCGCCACTGACGGACGAGCACCGTGTCTCCGTTGTCGAAGTACGGCACGACGAAGGATGAGTCGGGGTTGGTGATCACCGTGTACAGCGCTTCCGAACCATCCGGAAAGCGGATGACGTCGTCGCGCAGCTCGAACTGTCCCGACGTGCCACGCGTGGCCGTCCCCTTCACCACGAAGGGCCTGCCTGATGCCGGGTGCCGCAGCGAGCCTATCGCCGCACCATCGTTGCAACGGCGGCTGCGGCAGCGGCCACTTGGCGTGGGTCCGGTCCGTAGTCGAAAGGCGACCGGTCCTCGGCGAGCTTCTTCGCGTGGTCCACGAGGTGCGGGTGGTCTTCGATGAAACGCGTGCTCAGGTTGCCCGAGCGAAAGTCGGGGTTCTCGAGGATGGCGCGGTGATACGGGATCGTCGTCGCCGGCCCCACGACCACGAACTCACGCAGCGCTCGGCTGGCTCGCGCGATCGCGTCCGCGCGGTCGCCGCCGTGAACGATGAGCTTGGCCAGCAACGAGTCGTAGTTCGGCGGCACGTCTGAGCCCGGCCCGAAACCCGAGTCGACGCGCACACCGGGGCCGGCCGGCGCCACCCACCGCGAGATGCGCTTGGGGTTGGGGATGAACTTGCGCAGCGGGTCCTCGGCGTTGATCCGCATCTCGATGGCGTGCCCGCGCCCCTGCACCTCATCCTGGCCGAAGCTCAGCTCGAGGCCGGCCGCGACTCGGATCTGCTCCTTGACCAGGTCGATCCCCGTCACCGCCTCGGTGATCGGATGCTCGACCTGCAGGCGGGCGTTGACCTCGAGAAAGTAGAACTCGCCATCGCTGTAGATGAACTCGACAGTGCCCGCGTTGACGTAGCCTGCCGCCGTCGCCGCGCGGATCGCGGCCCCGCCCATCGCCGCGCGCAGCTCCGGAGTGAGGGCGGGCGACGGGGTCTCCTCCATGATCTTCTGGTGCCGGCGCTGGATCGAGCACTCGCGCTCGCCCAGGTGCACGGCGTGGCCGTGCGTGTCGCAGATGACCTGGATCTCGATGTGCCGCGGCTTGCGCACGTATCGCTCGAGGTAGACGGTCGCGTCGCCGAACGCCGACCGCGCGGCCTGCGCCGTGCTCTCGATCGCGCTCGCCAGGTCGCTCGGTGACTCGACGACCTTCATGCCGATGCCGCCGCCCCCGCCGGACGGTTTCAGCATCACCGGGAAGCCGATCTTGCGCGCTGCCTCGAGTGCGTTGGAGGGATCGACCGCGCCGCTGCCGGGAGTCACGGGCACGCCGTTCTGAGCCGCCAGCTCGCGCGCCGCGAGCTTCGAGCCGAGCGTGCGCATGGCCGAGGCCGGCGGGCCGATGAACGTGACGCCCGCCGCCGCGCAGGCCTCGGGAAACCGCGGCTTCTCGGACAGGAACCCGTAACCCGGGTGGATCGCGTCCGCCCCGCAGTCGCGCGCGACCTTGACGATGCGCTCGAGCTGCAGGTACGAATCGGCCGGCGCCGCCCCGCCGATGTGGTGCGCCTCGTCCGCGTACCGGACGTGGATGGCGGAGCGGTCGGCGTCCGAGTAGACGGCGGCGGTGGCGATCCCGAGCTCGCGGCACGCGCGCATGACGCGGATGGCGATCTCACCGCGATTCGCGATTAGGACTTTGTCGAAGAGCTTTTTCTTCACCCGATGTTGAGGAGAGGCTGGTTCGGCGTCACGACCTCGCCTTCCTTGACGTAGACCGCGGTCACTTTGCCCGCGACGGTGGTGACGATGTCGTTCTGCATCTTCATCGCCTCGAGCACCGCGACCACATCGCCGAGCTTGACTGCGTCGCCGGGTTTGACAGGCACCTTGACGATCAGGCCCTGCATCGGCGCGAGCACCGTGCCTTCACCAACCCTCGGCGACGCCGGCGCGGCGCCGGAGGCGGCCGGGGCGGTGTTGCCCGCGACGACAGACAGGCCGGCGCCGCTCACGCGCACCTTGAAGATCTCGCCCTCGACCTCGACGTCGAACTCGGCGGACGGGGCCGGTGCGACGGGCAACGTAGGCGCCGTCACGGCCACCGGATCGGGTGACGGCGCCGGGTCTGGTGCCGCCGGCGGCGTAGCTGCCGCCACGACGCCCGGTCTTTGCCCGTCGCTCTTCGCCGGCTGCGGGCCTCGCGCGTAGTCCGGCGCGAGGTGCGGAAACATCAGGTGGATCAGCACCATGTCGTCGGTCGGCTCGAAGCCGAGCTTGCGCACCTGTGCCCGGGCGAGCTCGACCTGCGGTTCGAGCAGGTCCGCGGGACGGATTGTGATCGGCTCATCACGGCCGATCACGAGACGGCGCAATTCCGGGTCGACAGGGGCAGGCGGCCTGCCGTAGAGGCCGTGCAGGTAATCCTTCAGCTCCTGTGTGACGGTCTCGTACCGCTCCCCGCCGAGCACGTTGTAGACGGCCTGCGTCGCGATCATCTGCCGGATCGGAGCCACCAGCGGCGGGTAGCCGATGTGACGCCGGACGTGGTTGGCTTCGTCCAGCACCTCGTTCAAGCGATTCGCAGCGTTACGCTCGCCGAGCTGCTCGACGATGTCTTCGAGCATCAGGCCCGGCATGTGGTAGCGCAGGATGCTTGCGTCGATCCGGTCGGCCACAGGGCTCAAATGCTCGATGTGCCGTTGCTTCAGCTCCTCGACCTCTTGCTGGACGTCCCACATCTTGCCGAGGTCCAGGCCGGTGTCATACTCGCCGCCCTCTAGCGCGGCGACGACGCTCTCCGCGGCCGGCTGCGACGCGCCCCACGCGAGCGGCGAAATTGCGACGTCCAGCACCTCGGCGCCGGCCTCGACCGCGGCCATGTACGCCATCGGGGCCATTCCGCTCGAGCAGTGCGAGTGGACGTCGATCGGCACCTTGACGACGTGCTTGAGTGTCGTGACCAGCTCCCAGGTCGCCTGCGGGCTGAGCAATCCGGACGTGTCCTTGATGACGATCTCGTGGCAGCCCATGTTCACCAGGCCTTTCGCCAGCGAGCCCCACAGCTCGAGGTTGTGCGCGGGGGAGATCGCGTAGCTGAGCGCGCCCTGGACACGCTTTTTCGCCTTGAGCGCGGCGGCGATCGGGGCTTCCATGTTGCGCAGGTCGTTGAGCGGGTCGAACACGCGAAAGACGTCGACGCCGCTCCTGGCCGCGTGCTTGATGAACAGCTCGACGACGTCGTCGGCGAAGTTCCGCTTGGAGACCAGGTTCTGGCCGCGGATCAAAGCCTGGATCGGCGTGTTGGGCGTGGCCTTGTTGAGCTTGCGCAGGAACTCCCACGGGTCCTCATGGATGCGCAGCTGCGTCTCGAAGGTCGCACCGCCGAACGCCTCCATCGCCGTGAACCCGATGGAGTCCATGCGGGCCGCGATCGGCACGATCTCCTCGGTGCTGAGGTAGCCGCCGAGCAGCGACTGCTGGGCGTCGCGAAATGTCGTGTCGACGAGCCGGACGCGGGCCTTCTTCTTCGCCAACTTACGCGGACGCCAGCGCCGCGCGCTTCTCGCCGTGACGCCGCTCGACGTCGGGGTCCTCGAGCCCGATGATCCGCGCCGCTAGCCACGCGGCGTTCTTCGCCCCGGCTTCACCGATGGCGACCGTGGCCACCGGGATGCCCGCCGGCATCTGGACGATCGAGTACAGCGAGTCCTGGCCGCCGAGATGCTGCGTCGGTACGGGCACGCCGATCACAGGCAGGTCCGTCCAGGCTGCGACGACCCCCGGAAGGTGCGCCGCGCCGCCGGCCGCGGCGATGACCACCTTCAGCCCTCGCGAGCGCGCGGTCATCGCCCACTCCATCACACCGCGCGGGTTGCGGTGGGCAGAGCACACCTTCAGCTCGTGCGTCAATCCGAGTTCCTCCAGGACTTTGACGCACGATTCCATCAGCGGCAGGTCCGACTTCGAGCCGAGGATGACCCCGACGACTGGCTGCAACTACTCGGCCTCCTGAGCTATGTCCGAACGGAAGAAAGCTCCTTCGAATCGTACCTGCCGAGCGCCGGCCAACGCCGTCTCGCGGGCCTGCGCGACGGTGTCCCCCAGCGCGACCGAGGTCACGACCCGGCCGCCGTCGGTGACGAGGCCGGAGCCCGGGAGGAATCTCGTGCCCGCATGGAAGATCAGCACGCCTCGCGGCATCTCGGCCAGGCCTCGAATGCGGTGGCCAAGGGTCATGGCGGCGTCGTCCGGGTAGCTGCGCGAGGCGACCACGACGCCGACGCAAGCCTGCTCGCTCCAGCGCAGGTCGGGGTGCGCCGCCAGCCCGCCGCGGGCCGCGGCCAGCGCGAGGGTGACGAAGTCGCTCTGGAGGCGGGGCAGGACGACCTGCGCCTCCGGGTCGCCGAAGCGGGCGTTGAACTCGAGCGTGCGAATGCCTTTGTCCGTCAGCATGAGTCCCGCGTAAAGCACGCCGCGAAACTCGTTACCGGACGCTGCCAGCTCCGCGACCGCGGGCCGCATGACGCGGTCGACGACCTCCTGGACGAGCGCGTCATCGACCCCTGTCGGGGGCGAGTAGGCACCCATCCCTCCGGTGTTGGCGCCCTTGTCGCCTTCCAGCGCCCGCTTGTAGTCGCGCGCGGGTGCGAAAGGGACGACGTCGGTGCCGTCGGTGACGGCGAGCAGGGAGAGCTCCGGTCCTTCGAGCCGCTCCTCGACCACGATCTTCTTGCCGCTGCGGCCGAAGCGCTCCTCGACGAGCATGGCGTCGATCGCCTTTTCCGCCTCTTCCGCCGTCCCGCACACCACCACGCCCTTGCCGCGGGCGAGTCCGTCGGCCTTGACGGCGACGCGGCCGGAGTGCTTGCGTGCCCACGCCTTCGCCGGCGCGGGTTGCGTGAAGGCCGCGAAGTCGGCGGTCGGGATGCCGGCCCGGCGCATCAGGTCCTTGGCGAAGGACTTGCTCGATTCGATCTGCCCGGCGCCGCGGTCGGGACCGAAGACGTTGAACCCCGCGTGCCGCAGCGCGTCGCCTGCGCCGGCGTCGACCGCGGCCTCGGGGCCCAGCACGACCAGGCCGAGCTTCTCGCGTTTGGCGAAATCGACCAGGCGCACCACGTCGGCCGCCCCAATCGGAACGTTGCGGGCCATGCCTCCCGTGCCGCCGTTGCCAGGCGCGCAGTAGACGCGCTCGACGAGCTCGGACTGGACGCACTTCCACACGAGGACGTGCTCGCGCGCGCCCGACCCGACGACGAGGACCTTCATGGCCGATAGTCCGGACTAACGCCGGTGATCATCCGGCGGTTTCAACCGGTCGTCGCAACACCGGCCTCCGACGATGCGGTAGACAGTAGCTTGGCCAGCGCTTCGGCGGGGGTGTCCCAGCCCAGCGTCTTGCGCGGTCGCTGATTCATTTCCCATGACACGTACTCGAGCTGCTCAGCCGGATAAGCGCTGA
>Ga0207684_10000134_pt1 | contig 133720 bp, 134 predicted proteins | sample KBSK5501metaG_FD_184342 | JGI IMG/M metagenome (GOLD analysis project Ga0207684, IMG submission 184342) | Corn, switchgrass and miscanthus rhizosphere microbial communities from Kellogg Biological Station, Michigan, USA - KBS K5-50-1 metaG... | ecosystem: Host-associated > Plants > Roots >...
ATCCTCGCATGATCCAATGTACCGTCGGCCAGTTTTGCGACTTCTGAGGACATAACAGTAAAACATATTCCTCACGTGGTCGGGGCGAGAGGATTTGAACCTCCGACCTCGTGGTCCCAAACCACGCGCTCTACCAAGCTAAGCTACGCCCCGATAATACCGCGCGTGATCTTTATCATGAAGCGTTATGGATCGCATGCGGAAAAAGTTGTGCGAGATTCTGAGGGCAGCTAATGAGCGGGCCATCGTGAAAAGCGTTTACACACTCGCTGCTGGATTTTTCGCTCTTGCAATCTTCGCCGGGGCACAAGAAGCCACTGATGTCGATCTTCGATCGCACTCCGGCGAACCTGCGGCTTCGGGTACACCAGCCGCGCCAACGCCCGAGCCGAGCGTGCCGGAGTTGTCGCAGATCGATGAGATTTTCAAGCAGACATCGTTAGGCAAAGAGGCTGATGAGCGTCGCATGCACCTCGAATGGCGACAATTAGCCAATCGAGTTGGGAACGATCCAGAAATCGTGGCGGCGAAGAAATCGGCCGAATCAGCGCGGACCGATTTGGAAAAGCGCGAGCGACTGCGGGCTTATTACGACATTTACTACGGAAAGATGCGGGCGCTGGCTTCAACCGCGGAGATGAAAACCGCGCTCGATGGGGTGAAGAATGAGCATCTGAGTCACATTAACCAGCCGCGGGTGAGGCACTTGACGGATGAAGCGCTACCGACGCCAACGCCTGAACCCAGACATAAACATAAAAAAAAGTGATCCAATCCTGACTTGCCGGAGACACAGGTGCGCTTATCCTACCGGCGCCCGACTTACGGCGCGTTCGTCTAGTGGTTAGGACACGGCCCTCTCAAGGCCGGTGCACGGGTTCGACTCCCGTACGCGCTGCCAACACAAATGCAAAATTTCGTGTTAAGTTACAACGGCAACCACGTGCACAAACGCGCCAAAAGTTGGAACAACCCCGCCCCCAGAACATCGCCATAAAAGTTATCTACCCAGGGAAGGTTCGCTGCGCGACAGACCGTAACCCGACTGGCCCTTGGGATTGTTGCGCCTACCGCTGAAGTGACGCTCCAATGTCCTGTGCTTTGTAAGAATCCCAACGTGCTCCCCTCACTGGCTTCGCTGTTGAAGCCACTTCGAGAACGACATTCTGTTTCTCGTTTCGTCTTTTGCTCGTCGCCCCATTTGCGATAAAGCCCGACGACTTCGGAATCGCGAGGCGCAAAGTTGGTCGGAGCACGCCTGATAGTCTTGCAAAATGGCCATTGTGCGGGCATGGGAATGTCATCCTTGTTGAGCATAAAAAGAGTTCCTCCTTTTTGCGTCCGAAACTTTTGAGTTGCCTCTTTAGTGACCTGTCGCCGCCGTTGCATGAACTTTCCGCGAAGCGCTAGGACGCTGGCCGCGTAACGTTCGCAACGAAAGTAAACGACCGAGTCCGCATTCAAGATTTGCAGCGCATTTAAGCCGTCCATGTCGCCCTGGCGGTCGATGACGACCGTTTCTGCGCGGCCCCCACCGACACGGTAGCAGCTTGGATCGTATAGCATTAGGCACGCCGACGGGCTAAGAGGCAAAAAGAGCTGGATTCCCTTCATGGCGAGCCCGGATGTGCTTGGGAAATCGGCGCGCCCTTGAAAACGCTGATTCGTTATGACGGTAGGGTGATCGCTAGTAATGAACTGATTCCCCACGGTCGCGATCAACAATTTCATGCGAAGATCGGAGATCAGAGGCTGCATATCGAAGACGGTCTCAACAGATATCGCAGGAGCGAGATCATCTGCCGGATTAGCAGCCTTTATCTCCATTTCGGTTGGCGGGCTGAGGCCATGCATCCTGAATAATCTACGTGTGAACTCCTCCACGATTTCGCTCACAGCGGCCGTCAGTCGGTCGATGCTCTTTGCCGTGCGTCCGCTGAGAACGACGGTACAGAGAGCTAAACGGTTGCGATCCCGTTGATCCCTCGGCAGCTGCAATGTCTTGCGGACGTCTTTGAGAACAGCCTCGTCACTACCTCTACGTCCATTAGCGCATGCTCAATTCGCCGATCCTTTCCATAGATGTAGTTGCGGGAGCATTGGTCCCGCACTGACGCCCGCGACACAATCTTGCCAGATTTCAAATGACAGAGGCCAACGGTTCGACCGTCCATCGAAAAAACACGCAGATAATGTTGCGGAACGAAATGCTGACTCTTAGACTGTGTCACAAAAGACAAAGTTTCTTTCAAAGCTAAGCTCGCGCAAGCTGGAGCCGCTTCCTTGGGATCGGCGGATCTCGCACAAAGAAATCGGATTCGCGAATTGCTGCGTCAGCAATGCCTTTGCAGAGCGGTTGCCTGTATTTGGTTGACGGCTGATACCTTTAGGCCTCCGACCTAACTGCCCCATTTCACCAATGTTTCCCAGCCAAAAACGTATCCACCCTTAGACAGGTTGATTTTGGCTGGACAAAGTTGATACCTGGTGCCGGATTCACATTTCGCTCTGTGAGTGACGATTCTTCAACATCTTTCCGGCTGATTCCGCTTCACGGCCGATTCAGACAACTAGATCGCTCAGCGACAACTCTAAAGCACTCCGGCGTCCCCGGCGAAAATCGAACCCACATTTAAGTTTAGGAAACCTCAGGACTAGCACAAATCCTAGTACAGATCACTGAATTGCCCAAGTGGCCGCCCGCGAGCGACAGGTTGGACGCGCCAGACTTACATACGCTCAGCCGAACGGGGAATTGATCTATTGAGGCCGATTGAGCAACTCTTCCGGGTTCGGCGGCATTAACGCGTCACGCTTTCCCGCCAAAAGCTGTATGATGACCCCGGCTCTGGTGACTGTCACACTTACGTGCGCGCGGAGGAACCAGCCGCGTTGGCGAAAAACGTAGATCACATCATCAAGTCGCCACCGTTGATGTCGAGGGACGCGCCGGTGATGTAGCCGGCGGCCTCGGAGGCGGCGAAGCAAATCAACTCGGCGACTTCGAGCGCGGTGCCGAGGCGCGGCACGGGATAGCTCGCGGCGAGGCGTTCGAGCAACTCGTCCGAGGCATGTTCGCGCGTCAGCTCGGTATCGATCATGCCGGGGCAGATGGCGTTCACGGTGATGCCGAACTTGCCGAGCTCCTTCGCGGTCGCGCGCGTCAGTCCGAGGAGTCCGGTCTTCGATGCCGTGTAGTGCGCACCGCCGAGCGTGCTCACCATCCGGCCGGCCGAGGACGAGATATTAATGATGCGGCCGTAGTGCTGGGCGCGCATTGCCGGAAGAACGGCTTTCGTCATCAAGAACGGCGCGGTGAGGTTGACCTCGAACGCTCTGCGCCATTCGTCGGCGGTGAGATCGGGGAAGCGTGTCGACAGCGGAAGCGCGGCGTTGTTGACGAGGATGTCGATCCGTCCGAAGCGTTCGAGCGTGCGGCGGGCGATCTCGACGGGGACGCCATCCGCCGCGACGTCGCCCGGCACGGCGAAGGCGCGCTCGCCGATTTCCTTCGCCAGCGCCTCGGCGCGCTCGCGGTTGCGGACGTTCACCGCGACCGAGGCGCCGCGCTCGTGCAGGCGCGCTGCGGCAGCCCGTCCGAGCCCGCGCCACGCACCGGTGACGACGGCGACCCGCCCAGCAAAATCAGCGTTTTCCATCAGAAGAGTTGCTTCACCGTGCCCCACCTCAATAACTATGCCCAAAACTGTTGACGGACTACCTCAGATGTCTGGTTAGGCGGTGACGGGAATTGCAAGCAGAGGTGGAACTAGAATAAATTCTACCCGCGGAGCTTCTTGGTTATCGTGGCGACGCGCTGGCCAAGAGCTCTCCCGATGGCAAGATCTTCCTTCGTCGGCTGCAACTCGCCGCGTGGGCCAGCGATGGTGGTTGCGCCATAGGGAGTGCCGCCGCGCGCCTCGGTGTGAAGCATGCCCTCAGTGGAATACGGAACGCCGACAATGACCATGCCAAGATGAATGAGGGGAACCATCATCGTTAACAGGGTAGTCTCCTGGCCACCGTGCGTGGAACCGGTGGAAGTGAAGACCCCGGCCGGCTTGCCCTCCAGCTCGCCCTTCAGCCATAAGCTGGCTGTGGAGTCAATCAGTTGCTTCATCTGGGCTGTCATGTTGCCGTAGCGTGTTGGTGAGCCGAAGATGACTCCATCTGCCTCCCTGAGATCGTCGAGCGTGCAGACCGGAATATCGGCCTGCTGCTCACGAACCTTCACAATGAATTCGTTATTTGCGGTCTTCTCAATGACCTCCTCAAACTCCGCTACGCGGCGGAGAATCACCTCCACGCCCGCCACGGACTCCGCGCCTTCTTCGACGGCACGGGCTAACTGAAGCACGTGCCCATACATGGAGTAATAAACGACTAGAATTTTCATGGTTTAGTGTTTTTGCGTTTTTGGTTGCTGAGAAAGCCAGTCATCCGCCTAACTAGGGATAAGCCGACAATTTCGCCGGTTATCCAGCGTATTAGCCAGCAAATCCGACTTTGTCTCAAATTTGAGAAGTTGCAATGTGTGCAGACGCGCCAGACTTACACATCGTTCGCGTGCGGCCCAGATTAGCGATTGCACTGCAGGCGCAATTAAGTCGCTCGAGCGCACCGATGAGGCGTGTCGCAAGATCGAAGATTTGCTGAATAAGACGCCGCGTGTGCAATACACCACCAGCGTCGTTGGATTCACCTAGTTAAATCTCGTGCAAGCCACCCACAGCGCGTTTTTCTTCGTCACCTCAAGCCATGGAGCCAGCGGACGACGCCGGACTCGCCAGATCCCGGCCCGCTTCTCCGATCCTAGCGCCACACGGCGCCCCTTGTTCCCGAGAGGGCCCGGTCGAGATAGGTTGCTGCGCTAATCAGCGCCAGGTGCGTAAACGCCTGGGGAAAATTGCCAAGATGCCGTCCGTTGTTACCCAGCTCTTCTGAATACAGGCCGAGGTGGTTGGCATAGCCCAGCAGTTTTTCAAACAGCAACTGCGCCTTTTCTAACTCGCCCGCGCGGGCGAGACATTCAATATACCAAAACGAGCAGGCGGTGAAGCTTCCTTCAGTCCCCGGCAGGCCGTCCACCCGCGAGCGGTCAGCTTCGTAGCGGCGAACAAGTGTGTCTTCGATTAAGCGTTTCTCGATCGCTCTCATCGTCGAAAGCCACATCGGGTCCACCGGACTGATGAACCTCATCATCGGCATCAGCATCGCCGACGCGTCGAGGTCTTTTGTCCCCTTCGCCTGGACGAACGACTGCAGTTCGTCGTCCCAGAAGTTCGTAAAGATATCATTTCGAATCTCGTCTCGCGTGCGTCGCCATACGTCGAGCGGGCCCGAGAGCGAGCGCTTCTGCGCCAGGCGTAATGCGCGGTCGAAAGCAACCCAGCACATCACACGCGAGTGCAGGAATTCCTTCGCCCCGCCGCGAACCTCCCATATCCCCTCATCGGGGCGTTGCCAGTTCTTGCGCAGCCACTCGAGGAGACGTTGAACATCCAGCCATCCGGCATGAGTGGTTGGATGGCCATATTTATTTGCCAGATAAATGGAGTCCATCATCTCGCCGTAAATGTCCAGTTGCAGTTGTTTGTAAGCGGCATTGCCAAGGCGCACCGGCCGCGAGTTCTCGTATCCGGAGAGATGATCCAGCGAAACTTCCTCGAGATTTTGCCTGCCATCGAGGCCATACATCACTTGCAACGGACCGCGCTGAGCGTCGTCACCGAGCCGCCCTTTCAACCACTCAATGAACGCTTCCGTTTCGTCAACGAAACCTAGCCGGATCAGCGCATACAGAGTAAAGGCGGCATCTCGCAACCAGGTGAAGCGGTAATCCCAGTTCCGCACCCCGCCAATGCTTTCAGGCAGCGAAAATGTAGGTGCCGCAATGAGCGAGCCATGTTTGCGGCTAATTAGCAATTTCAGCACTAAGGCGGAGCGTTGAACCATCTCTCGCCACCGGCCTTTGTAATTCGAATTTGAAGCCCATGCCTTCCAAAAGTGGGCCGTCTCAAGGAAGCGTTTGCCGACAAGTTCCATTCGAGGGTGGTGCGCTTCAGCGCAGACTGGACCAAGGAGGAAAGTGGCTGTCTCCCCGGCTTGCAAAGTGAATTCCGAGATTACGTCCTGGGATTCCCGTTCCATCGCAACGGTCGAGTAGAGCGATATCGGCGAGCAGCCATTATCAGCCGGAAGAAACGTCGCGCAGTGATCTGAGATCTCCAGCTGATGCCTGGATGCTGCATAGTTAAAGCGCGGCTGGCAACGCATGTTGAGACGCACATTGCCTCTGATCACGGCCACCATTCGCACGATCTCATTTGGCTGTTCTGCGTCCTCCTCGATCGGCATATAGTCTGTCAGCTCGACGACACCTTCTTCGGCAAGGAATCGCGTAAGCAGAATGTTCGTATTAGGAAGGTAAAGCTGACGTACGCGCATGTTGGTCAGCTGCGGTCGAATCTCAAATCGGCCGCCTTTGTGATCATCCAGGAGAGCAGCAAACACTGTTGGAGAGTCGAAATCCGGATAGCACAAGAAATCGATGGAACCGTTCGTGCCGACCAGCGCAATGGACTGCATGTTCCCGATCACGCCGTAATTTTCTATTGGTTGAAAGGCCATGTGAACCTTGCGTCTGCTTAATGTTGTACTTGAATGTCAACCCGCATCCGGGTTGTATTGTCAAGCGGGAATCGGGGACCGTTTCATTGGCCGAAACCATCTAAAAGCCGAGCGGCGCAATTATGGTTCCTTCGCAATTCAACCACCGAACTGGCCCGACGGTTCCAGGCGAATGGCTCCATCACCGCGTGATCCGGACGCTGCCGCGGCCGTGCTGCTGATGACAAAGGTTTCCTCGAAATCATGCCGGTGTGGCGGCGGTCCGCCGCCCGGCGGAACGTGCATGTCGGTCAAGCGATAACGGCCGTTGGTATCAGATCGGCGCTTCGGCTTTGGCCGAAGCTTCTCGATGAAGCTCTCGTTAACGCGGTCTAGAACCGGAGCTCGTCGAGACGATGACTCTTGCTGCGTCATGGTCGAAAGCAAATATACGCCTAACAATTGTTAAATAACTTCAAGCGCGAGAGAGTTACTTGCCTCACCGATTGTAGCCCGAACGGTAGGATCTTGTAAGGAACGACTTCAGTCGGCTGGCTGGCGAGCCCCTCTTCCAAGCCGCGTCGCCATGCCACTCGCAATTCGGTATTGATATGGATGATATTGATCCCGGCGGCGATCGCCTTGCGTAAATCCTCATCATCCGTTCCGGATCCGCCGTGAAGAGTTAGCGGAATTCGGGCGGCGCTTTTGATTTGAGCGATCCTATCGATATCCAAATGTTTCCGCGTCTCACCCTTTACCATACTCTTGAGCATGCCGTGCATGTTACCGACGGCTGGCGCCAGGATGTCGATGCCGGTTGCTTCGGCGAATCGTTTCGCTTCAGCCGCAGTTGTTAGACCTTTCGAGGCGTTCAGAGCCTTTTCGTGTATTTCAGAACCGGTCCCTATGTCGCCGATCTCTCCTTCTATCAATATGGCCTGGTTGATCTTTTTGAGAGTTTCGACTGCTTCTTTGGTTTGGCGCACGTTTTCTTCATACGGCAACGCGGAAAGGTCGAAAACGATTGAATCAAACCCGGCCTTCGCCGCATCGATGGCCTTGCCCAATGAGTGGGTGTGATCCGCATTGAGGAAGATTGGAAAATCGAACTCCTCGCGCAGGCCTCGCACGAGGACCGCAATCTGACGGACTCCTATAAATTCGCGTTCGCCCTCAGATACGCCAATCATCACTGGGACCTTTAATTCCTGCGCGGCGGCGAATACTGCTTTGAGCAAAACCAAATCGGCCACGTTGAAATGACCGATTGCTACGCGGTTTTCCTCCGCCTTCTTCAAAACATCTCGTAGGATTTGCATGTGACTTCCCTCACCTAAATTCTTGCCGGCGAGAAATCCACATCATTCGCTTCAGCGAATCCTAAAGCTCGAGGCTAGGGAAACCTCGTTTAGGTTCAGGGCTTAGGAGGTTGGACCGGAACCATAGGCCGATCATAGACTACCAACCACTGCCCATCGCGCTTCATCAAGACCGCCGTATAAAGTCCTTTCGACGCCTCCCCTCGGGGCGTCCGGTTATCTCCCAGGCGCCATCGTCGATCGCCACGTCCGGGTTGAGGAACCGGAGGGAGCTGTGCGTATGCTTGAGCTTCAGCCCCTTGCTTTCCGCAAAGCCCTTGGCGAAGTATTTTTCCAGTGCGTCGCGGCCCTTAACCCGCTGGCCCACCGCCGAGAGAAAATCGCAGTCGGGGGCGTAACAAGCGGCCATGGCCTTGATGTCCCCGTTGTTGAAGGCGGCCACAAAGGTTTCGTTTCGTTCCTGGACGGCTTTCTCGTCCCCACGGTCCGCCTTGTCACCCGCTAGTGACCCTTGGGCAGAGCCAGAAGGATGAAGACCCCCCGCAGCCACGCGGCCGACCATGCGGCTGCGGCCAGAGGCTTCCCCCTGGGCCTCCGGCGGGAGGTTGAATGTGGATGCCTTCGAATATGGACGTTCATGGACTTGGAATGTTTTCATGCGGATACCGTTCGCTCGTGACCGGGTTCTTGTGAAAGACTATTTTTCTAGTCTCGTGATAACCAACAGGTACACTGGATCTCGGCCGTGGAACTGAGGCATCTGCGCTACTTCGTCGGCGTCGCCGAGATGGAGAACGTCTCGCGCGCAGCGTTAAAGCTTCACGTGTCGCAACCGGCGCTCAGCCGGCAGATCCGCGATCTCGAGGACGAAATCGGAGTTACTTTATTCGAGCGCACGGCGAAATCGGTTGGCCTTACGGGACCGGGCCGCGTTTTTTTTAAAGAAGCTCGCGAGGTTCTGCTCCATGCTGACGACGCGGTAAAAAAGGCACTCGCGATTGCGCACGCAGGTGAAACCGAACTGCATGTTGGCCATTCGCCCGCGCCAACCGCGGGCATTCTGCCCAAGGTTTTGCGCGCATGCCAGCGTGCAATGCCGACGGTGCACATCAAACTGCACGACTTGGCGAACCAAGAAAACATCGTGCGACTACGGGACGGTCGATTGCAACTTGCGGTCGTGATTCGGCCGCCAAGAACAGGCGCGTTGAACGGATTGCGGTTCGAGGAGTTGATGCGCGACCATATCCGCCTCGCGGTTCCGCCGAGTCATCCGTTTGCACGACGGCGCGCTGTTTCATTGGCTGATGCCGCAAATGAGCCATTCATTGGCCTAACCCGAGAGGAGTATCCGGATTATGACGCTTTTTTGTCGATCATCTTTGCTCCAATCAAACGAAAGCCGCGGGTCGTTGAAGAACACGACAGTGCGGCCGGCGTTGTCTCTTCGCTCGGAGCGGGTAGCGGAGTCGCGATCGCGGTAGATGCATACAGCTACACTTTCGGACATCGGATAAAGCTTGTGCGCCTTACGCCGGAACCGAAGCCAATCGCGATCGGAATCGCCGCACGCAAAGGGCGACTCAGCCCCGCGGCGGAAAAATTCTGGCAGTGCGCGAAAGAAGCGTTCGCAACGATTCGTTAGGTTTACGGCAGTAGCCGACTTCCTATTTTAGCCGCGCGGTTGGGCAAAGATTGCGATCGACGCCATCGCGAAGATCAAAGGAAAGATAACGCGGCAGTAGCGATCGAGTTTCTTGGCGCGCTCGGTTTGCTGGTTGTTGTCGAGGATCGTCGTGACCAAAATCTCGATCAGCGAAAAGAAAACCAGCAACGAGCGCTGCGCACGAGCTGGATCGACATCGCCACAAAAACAACAACAAGGATTCGTTTCATCAGTTCTTGGCGGTCAGATTCTCTTTCAGAATCCGTTCAACTTCTCGAATCGCTTGCTGATTGTATTGCGCGCCGTGGTCGGAATTCACGATTAATTCCGACTCCGCACCTTCCAGATGCGAGCTCCAATACGGAACGATGCCATCCGAGCTGTTCGGCGTGTCGCCGCGGCCGCGATCGCCCATGATGGAGTAATACGGAATGCCCCGCGTGATCGGAAGCTTGTTCACCGCCCGCACAAAGCGATCATTTGGTTCCAGTGTGTCGACGCTGTTGGGCATACGATTAAACGGGGCGGTGGAGTCGGAGACCAAAAGCGGTTTCATTTCAGCGTAAATTGATTTGAATGACTGCGGGGTCTTTACCAGAGAAGCGCCGAAGCGGCCGACCCAGCTTGTGGCCAGCGCGCTGCCGCGGTGCGGCGTCGAAATAAATATGACGCGGGCTACTTCCGGACGATGATTAAAAACAAACACCTCTCTGAGGCGACGATATGAATCGCGCGTTAATGGAGTCTGCGCTGGAGGCGTGCCGAAGAAACTGCGCCAGATCTTGTCGCCGGCATCAGTAATCATTAACCGGCAAATCATCCCACCCATGCTGTGGCCGATGAGCACAATCCGTTTCTTCTTTGGGAAAGCGCGCTTGATCCCATCGAGATCCTGGCGGAACAACGCGGCCGCGTACGGATAAGGATAACCGCTTGGGTAACTGTAGAACCAGAACTGATAATGTTTTCTAATCCACGGATCGTCGCGCAAAGAATCAATCATCGTAGCCCAACTCGCTGGCGTTTCCTGCAAGCCGAAGCTTGTAATGCTCGCGAAAGCGCGGGTCTTCCGAACGTCCGACTGCGATTAGCGGTTCGCCGATTCCCCTTGCCGGCGAACGCGTTTTGAAAAATTTCCCACCGATCTTCAAGTTGTCGGTCGGAAACAGATCGTATCGACTCGGATCATGTTCTGGATCGATCGGCTTTGGCGTCGTGCGTGTAAGTTCGCCGGTCGCTGATGATCTCGATCTTGTGCTGCCACGGTTGTATGTTTGCGCGCTCGACATTCTCAACCGCGCGTGCGACGGAAAAGTTGTAGATGCTTTGTGCCGACGAGTCGTTAGGCCGCTGTTCCAAAACGTTGAGCGAAAGCTTGGCGGCGAAGAGATCGTCGCCTAACGCGACTAACGGCTGTTCTTTTTCCGCCGCGAGCAAGCGTTGTTGCGCAATGTTCATTCGCGCGTCGCTCCCCGTTGCAGTAGGAAGTCGCGCTCGCGTTTCCTTTACCGTTGCGAGGTGCGTGCATGCGCAGCAGGCGAAGACCACTGCGACGGCAAAAACCGTTTGGATTCGCCGCAATCTTTTGACGTTCGGTGCTTTCACAATTCCAACCATTCCACTTCGCACCACCGCGCTCGTTAAGCGAGCCAGAAACTGATCAGCAGAATCGCGATAAGGGTGGTCAAGGGGAACCAGGGGATCGCGACGAGTTCGATTCTCACTTTGCGGACGGCCGGAATGTCGTTGTCGACATTTGGGGTCTCGGTCAAAGAATCGGTGACGGTTGCGAAATATATACACGCCACCCAGCAAATAGAACCTTGCCACCCGCATTTGACTCCCGTACGCGCTGCTTAGTAAAACGCTCAATTTCAGCTTTTCATAACGTTTTCATAACATCAGCGGAGGCGATCAAAACGATTTTAGCGCGATCCGGTGCGTTCCAGGCCTAACCAATCGATGAAGCCGACGGATCCCTGGCGGTATGTTTACAATCTCGATCTTCGTTAGCGTGCCGTTGAGTCGTGCCATTTGCGCCTGCCGGAGCTGCGGCTAAGTTTGGTCTCGTTAGGTCTTTCCACACGCCTCACCATGGCTTTCTTCAGTTCCCTTGTCGGCAGGCGAGGACCATCTCCGAACGTGGCGAGGGAGATTTCCTTAGACGATTACCTTTACCTTTTCGACTATGGCACGCACTACTCGGACTTCCTTTCCGGAATGTCAGATCGAGCACGCGCGATAGCCGAGTTGTTCCTATTTCGCGGCTGGGCCATACAATTTGGATTTCATATGTTTAGCACCCATCCGGAGCTTTCCGTGTCGATCATGCACGAGACCGTCAACCTTCTTGCAAACACACTCGTCCGAGCGATGCTCGCCATGAAGTACAATGTGAAGTTTGAGCAACTCTATGCCGATGACTTCACGTCACTTCTTCACTCACGTTGGCAGCAGTATGACGGCATTTTCCAGGAGAGCCACACAGAGAAAGATCGGCTTGCGGCGTTTCGGATTTGCGCAGCCGCCACCGAACACTGCTCCGCCAGCGATCCCGTAAAAGCAATGCTTCTCACAGGAGATTATCTGACCCTGTTGCACCAAATCAAAGAGGAAGCGCTGAGACGCCGCATTCTGTCATAACCGCGAAAAACCTAACCGAGCGCTGCCCTGAACGGCTTCCACTGCGTCAGGCATTCGATGTCGACCTTAGCCATGCATCGTTACGAAATTCGACTGCGCGAAGATCGTCACGGAGTTGATTTAATCTCAGAGATCCTCCCATTTGGTTGGCTTTGGTATGGCGAGCCAAACGCGGTCAGCAATGCGACCAGCTACGCGAAATTATGCAGTTGTTCACATGATGCAGTGATTCGCGTTTACGATGAAGCTGGAAACTTGATCGAGACACATGAAGAAGGCGGCGATTCGACGGGGCGCGCGATGTCAATGTCGAAGAGGCGCCGGAGTTAAGTAGGAAGGTCGGGAGAACTTCTTGGCTAATGCGACACGCTTTACCTGAGGGGAACGTTTCTGAATGATCTGCAGTCCCCGCTCGTTTTCATAGGCCTCCGGAGCTCTGAGTAATGCCGCGATTACTACGACAACGGGAGCGACCACCGACACGACCAGGCTGAGAGTGACGAACATACCTAATGCTCCAATCTGATAAAAATCTCTTACTACATTAGACACCTTGGCGTCTCGTTTTATTCCAATACGACGTACCTGCGGGCGGCGGATTCGATTTTCCGCGTAAGTGCCGATTCTTCAGCCTCTTAAGAGCTGATTCGTCATGGGCTGATTCGGCCTCGCGCTGAATTCGGACAAATTTAGTTCGCGGAACCGACACGCACGTGTTCAATGAGACCAGGCGCTGCGGTTACACGCACGAGCACGCTGGGAACTTTCGAGAGCCGTAAAATCCGAGTCCCGAATCGCCGTTTCGCAGAAAAACCCTCGCCAAACGCTACTCTACTGCTTGTTGTCCACCACCTGCGCCGCGGGCTTGCTGAATGCGAGCTGGGCGCTGACTTTCTGGATTTGCGATGCCTGCTCTTTCAGGCTTGCAGTCAGAGCTTTAATTTCCTCCTGCTGCTGCGCAACCATCGAATTTAGTTGGGTGATGGCCACTTCCTGCTTTGCAACAGTTGAATTTACCTGCGTGATCGTTGCTTTCTGTCCCTCGACCTTGCGGTGCTCTTTGAGGAACTCGTTGAGTAACATTGCGTTCACTGCCCCGCAGGCACCGGAGTTAAGTAGGAAGATCGGGAGAACTTCTTAGCTAATGCGACACGCTTTACGATCTGCAGTCCCCGCCCGCTTTCATAGGCCTCCGGAGCTCTGAGTAATGCCGCGATTATTACGACACTGGGAGCGACCACCGACACGACCAGGCTGAGTGTGACAAACATACCTCAGAATCGAGCAGAATCTGTGCCTGAAAATGGCCTCTGACGAGATTTTGGCCGGCTTCCAGCCCCGCAGCCTGGCCATCCGCTCCTGTTCTGCCGCAAGCCAACGTCGAGCACTCCTGCAGTGGAGACTGGCCGAGGGGACCCTTCCAAGGCCTCGAATCTAGATCGAAATCAATGGCAGGGCAGCGGAAGCGCCCCGTCAACGCCAGAGTCGTTTTCCTCGCTTGATCTGTTCAAGGTAGTGGACCCGCGCCGAGGATCGATGCGGCCAAGGCGCAGTTTTGCCACGTCCGCTGTCGAAATAGCGCACGCTGCGGTCCAACTCGGCTGAACACACAATAGCATAAGCAAATCCGAACTACGGGAAGTCGTCGCTGAGGAAAGCGATCCAACATTCAACGGCTGCACTTGGGTCCTCGGTAGCGCCAGTGGATCTTCTTCTCGTTAGGGCATGATCTGGTCACATTGGGCTTCACAGCTTTGGTGATTACCGGCCACCATTTGCGATGCAAGCGTGTTCAGTTCGACTTGTGCGCTTCACCTTCTGCAGGCCTGCAGTAAGCGCTTCAACTTGCCCTTGATGGCGGGCGGCAGCGCTTTGGGGAGCCCCGAGATCGCCAAGGCATTGTTTTGGCCGGGCTGCACTAGAATGTGGTCGCCCCCACTGCGCAAGCCGAGGATATACAGAAGTACTTGACAGATTTGCCAGATTTATGTTTTGCTCAATAACATAGTTAAAGCAATAATAATGAAAACCATAAGCAAAACAGTTCTAACCGTGGCCGCAGTTGGCCTGCTCAGTTGCGGCCTTTTCTGCCAGCAGGCGCAGGCTACATCCATAACTGGCGACATCACGTTCGGAGGCATAGTAACGTTTGATAGCACCCATCTAAATTTGGCCAAACAAGTGTCGGTGTGGAATAGCTCCTTCGTTACGAGTGATTCCGGCGATTTCAGTAGCATACCCGTAATGACTAGCGTCAGCATGACGGCACCCTGGATTTTCAATCCATCGACCGCGACCATCCCCTTATGGCAGGTTGGCGGTTTTACCTTTGACCTGACGTCGTCCACTATCGTTACTCAGACTAACTTCTTTCTTAATGTAACGGGAGTAGGGACTTTAAGCGGTGCTGGGTTTACCACAACACCGGGCAGTTGGAGCTTCACAGTCAGCAATGCGTTGGGCAAGCCTCATGCCACCTTTGGCTTTACGTCAGACACGGCGGCTACTGCGGTACCCGACAGCGGTGCAACCGCCGCGTTATTAGGCGTTGCCCTTGCGGGGGTTGAAGTGTTGCGCAGGAAATTTAGAGTTGCTACATCGCCGGCGTAGCCGTGTTTGGAGTGTGGTCCGGCAGCGGCGATAATAACTGGCTGAGAATCAGGACGCGGCTGTTCTACAACTCATCGTCGCAATCCGGCAGCGAGCTTTGTAAACCCCTGCCTGTGAGCATGTGTGACTAAGGCGCAGATTCATTCGTTTCGGTTTGCGCAAGTCAACTTGCACTGAAGCAAGAACAATCAGCCGCCACACGCGGTGAATGGTGACGGCTGCTTGTGAAACGCGGTCTGCTTGGTGGGTTCTCAAGCTTTACTGATTATTGAGAACCATTCGCAGCGTAGGTCCGCCACGGCGGATTCGTTTCGCCTGCGGACGAATCCGTCCTGAGTGCGGACCTGTGGCGAATTTGCTCACCCCAAGCTGGGCGCTCACTTTCTGCTTTTGCGACGCCTGTTCTTTCAGGGTTGCCGTAAGGGCTGCAATTTCCCTCCCCTGCACTGCCGCGGTCACTTCCTGCTTTGTCACCGCAGATCTCAGCTGCGCGATGGTCGTTTCCTGCATCGCGGCAGTGGACTTTAATTGCGTGACGGTGGCCTCTTGCTCCTGCACTTTCTGGTCCTCTTTCAGGAACTCGTTGGGCATCATCGCGTTGACCGCTTCGTAGCGCACGGATTCCGGCAAGCAAACTTCAAGCTGCACTGCACAGCTCGAACGCAAGCGGCGAGAAAACGCGCGGGCAGCGGCCAGTTTCTTGCTCGCGGAACAAAGTTGTGCGATCAAATTGCACTTTGGTTCGGGTACCGACTACGGCTGGTCCATCTTACGCGTCTAATTCGGACGCAAAGATCCGCTTAATCTTCTGATCTCCAATTACTGATGAAAAAACACACTTCTATTTCGCGGCGGTCGCGACCAGGAAACGGTTCGCGGTCCGGCAATCATGATTGCGACGACGGTCAGCTGCTTACCGCTTTGATGGCTTTTAAGCGTGGCGATTTTTCTGCACGGCTGCCTGACGACTGGACCGGCATGGCCGGGAAAATAGCGGACACGTTCAACGAGGTGATTGCAAAGAATCAGCGAATGACAAAGGAACTCGATCGGATCGGACGTGTCGTTGGCAAGGAAGGGCGCATTACGCAACGCGCCTCGCTTGGCGACGTGTCAAATTCGTGGGCGGACGCGATCGGGTCCATTAACGGGCTGATTGGCGATTTAGTCCATCCGACCAGCGAAATGGCCAGGGTCATCGGCGCCGTGGCCAAAGGCGATCTCTCCAAAACAATTGCGACGGACATCGAAGGTCGGCAATTAGAAGGAGAGTTTTTGCGGACCGCCAAAATCGTGAACACGATGGTCGACCAGTTAGGCGCCTTTGCCTCGGAGGTAACGCGGGTCGCGCGGGAGGTCGGGACGGAAGGGAAGCTGGGCGGTCAGGCGAGGGTGAAGGGCGTGGCCGGGACCTGGAGAGATCTCACGGAAAACGTCAATCTGATGGCCGGTAATTTGACTGCCCAAGTCCGCAATATCGCGACGGTGACGACTGCGGTCGCAAACGGCAACCTTACGAAAAAAATCACCGTGGATGTAAAAGGCGAGTTCCTCGAGTTGAAGGACACCGTAAATGTGATGGTCGATCAGCTGCGCTCCTTCGCGTCCGAAGTAACGCGGGTGGCGCGTGAGGTGGGCTCGGAAGGCATTCTCGGAGGCCAGGCGCGAGTCGAAGGTGTCTCCGGTACGTGGAAAGACCTTACGGACTCGGTTAATTTCATGGCGCGAAATCTCACCGGTCAGGTGCGAAACATTGCCGAGGTGACTACGGCGGTCGCGACGGGTGATCTGTCGAAGAAGATCACGGTCAATGTGAAGGGGGAGATACTTGAGCTGAAAAACACGATCAACACCATGGTGGATCAGCTCAGTTCGTTCGCCTCCGAAGTGACGCGGGTGGCGCGCGAGGTCGGCACGGAAGGAAAACTGGGCGGTCAAGCCCAGGTCAAAGGGGTTGCCGGAACCTGGAAGGATTTGACCGATTCGGTGAATTCGATGGCCGGCAACCTGACTGCGCAAGTGCGCAATATCGCTGAGGTCACGACCGCCGTGGCCAATGGAGACCTGTCGAAAAAAATCACGGTCGATGTGTGCGGCGAGATTTTGGAATTGAAAGACACGATCAACACCATGGTCGACCAACTGCGCTCATTTGCATCCGAAGTTACACGAGTGGCGCGCGAGGTGGGCTCGGAAGGAATTCTCGGTGGCCAGGCCGAAGTCAAAGGCGTTGCCGGGACATGGAAGGATTTGACCGACAACGTCAACATGATGGCCGGTAATCTGACGGCGCAAGTGCGCAACATCGCTGAGGTCACGACCTCGATTGCGAATGGTAATCTTTCGCAGAAAATCACCGTCGATGTTGCCGGCGAGATTTTGGAAATGAAGAATACCATCAATACCCTGGTCGACCGATTGAGTTCGTTTGCTTCGGAGGTCACTCGGGTCGCGCGTGAGGTCGGTTCGGAAGGAATTCTCGGCGGCCAGGCCGAAGTCGCCGGCGTTTCCGGAACGTGGAAAGATTTGACGGACTCGGTCAATTTCATGGCGAGCAATCTCACGGCGCAAGTGCGCAATATCGCGCTCGTGACGACCGCGGTCGCCAATGGTGATTTGTCAAAGAAGATCACGGTCGATGTTAAGGGCGAAATTTTGGAACTGAAGAACACGGTTAACACGATGGTGGACCAACTCAGTTCGTTTGCGGCTGAGGTGACGCGGGTGGCACGCGAAGTCGGAACCGAAGGAAAACTCGGAGGTCAGGCCGAAGTACGGGACGTGGCTGGTACATGGAAAGATTTAACTGATTCGGTTAATTCGATGGCCGGCAATCTGACCGGTCAGGTGCGCAATATCGCAGAGGTTACCACCGCGGTGGCGAATGGCGATTTGTCAAAGAAGATCACGGTCGATGTTAAGGGCGAAATTTTGGAGTTGAAGAATACGATCAATACGATGGTGGATCAACTCAGCTCGTTTGGGGCTGAAGTGACGCGAGTTGCGCGGGAAGTTGGGACCGAGGGAAAACTCGGCGGACAGGCCGATGTCCACGGCGTTGCCGGGACCTGGAAGGATCTTACCGATAGCGTGAACTTTATGGCCGGTAATCTAACCGGTCAGGTGCGAAACATCGCGGAGGTTACGACGGCGGTGGCCAACGGTGACTTGTCGAAGAAAATCACGGTAGATGTAAAAGGCGAGATCCTGGAGTTGAAAAACACGATCAACACCATGGTGGACCAACTTAGCTCGTTTGCCGCAGAGGTGACGCGGGTTGCGCGGGAAGTGGGAACGGAAGGACGGCTTGGCGGCCAGGCAGATGTACGCGGCGTCGCCGGAACCTGGAAAGATCTGACCGATTCGGTGAACTCGATGGCCGGCAACCTTACCGGTCAAGTGCGAAACATCGCGGAGGTGACGACGGCGGTAGCAACGGGTGATTTGTCGAAAAAGATTACAGTGGATGTGCGCGGCGAGATTTTGCAGCTCAAAAACACGATCAATACCATGGTTGACCAGCTCCGCTCATTTGCTAGCGAAGTCACGCGGGTGGCCCGCGAAGTCGGTTCTGAAGGAGCGCTCGGTGGTCAGGCTCGAGTCGAGGGCGTTTCCGGAACCTGGAAAGATTTAACCGACTCAGTTAATTTCATGGCATCGAACCTGACCACGCAGGTGCGAAATATCGCTGCCGTCACCACCGCCGTCGCGAGTGGCGATTTGTCGAAGAAGATCACCGTCGATGTGAAAGGCGAGATCCTCGAATTAAAGAATACAGTCAACACGATGGTGGATCAGCTCAACTCGTTCGCCTCCGAAGTGACCCGGGTGGCGCGTGAGGTCGGCACTGAAGGTAAGCTCGGTGGCCAGGCGATTGTCAAAGGTGTCGGTGGGACATGGAAGGATTTGACCGACAGCGTGAATTTCATGGCTGGCAACCTCACCAACCAGGTCCGCGGCATCGCAAAGGTCGTCACGGCGGTGGCCAAAGGCGATCTGAAACAGAAACTGTTGGTCGAAGCCAAGGGCGAAATCGCCGAGCTCGCGGACACAATCAACAGCATGATCGATACCCTGGCAACGTTTGCGGAACAGGTAACGACCGTTGCACGCGAGGTGGGCGTTGAAGGAAAACTTGGCGGACAGGCGAACGTACCTGGCGCCGCTGGAACGTGGTGCGATTTAACCGACAACGTAAATCGCCTGGCCGCGAATTTGACGACGCAGCTTCGCGCCATTGCGGATGTGGCCACGGCCGTGACCAAGGGTGACCTGACCCGTTCGATCCAGGTGGAGGCGCAGGGAGAAGTCGCTTTCGTGAAGGACAACATAAATGAAATGATCCGCAATTTGAAAGACACCACGTTGCGGAATGAGGAACAGGACTGGCTGAAAACCAATCTCACCAGGTTCACGCGCTTATTGCAAGGCCAGCGAGACCTCCTCACGGTCGGAAAACTGATCTTGTCAGAGCTCGCACCGCTGGTGTCAGCGCAGCAAGGAGTCTTCTACATTATGAATGGTTCCGAGGCCGAGCCTGAACTCAAGCTTGTCGCGGGCTACGCCGGTACTGGTGGCCGAGAGCCCAAAGCTCGTTTCAAACTTGGCGAGAGTATGGTTGGGCAGGCAGCGCTTGAAAAACGGCGCGTTCTCCTGACCGATGTGCCCCCGGATTACGTGAAGGTCAGCTCTGGTCTGGGCGAATCACGTCCGGTAAATATCGTGATTCTACCTATCTTATTCGAAGGACAAGTAAAGGCTGTGATCGAGCTTTCATCGCTCGATCGCTTCAATTCGACACACCAGGCATTTCTCGACCAGTTGACCGAAAGTATCGGCATCGTGCTTAACACAATCGAAGCCAACACGCGCACAGAAAATCTTCTTAAGCAATCACAATCCCTCGCGACTGAGCTGCAAAAGCGCCAGGAGGAGTTGCAAAAGACCAACCAAGAGCTGCAGGAAAAGGCGCGTTCTAATCTCGCGAAGGATCAGTTTCTCGCCATGCTCAGTCATGAATTGCGGACCCCTTTGACACCGGTGATCGCGTCCGCCCTAGAACTTGAGGGTGAGCAGGCATTGCCCGAGAGCATCCATGAGTCATTACATATGATCCGCCGCAATGTGGAATTGGAGGCGCGGCTGATCGACGATCTGCTTGATCTAACCCGCATCAGCAAAGGCAAAGTCCAACTCAATTTCGAAGTTGTTGACGGTCATAGCATCTTACAAAACGCCCTGGAAATTTATCAAAGCGAAATCGAGCGAAAACATCTGGCGCTTCGGCTTGATCTCACCGCGCAAAAATTCCACTTGCGAGCGGACCCCGCACGACTCCAGCAGATCTTTTGGAACTTAATAAACAACGCAGTGAAGTTCACGTCTGAGGAAGGCCAAATTTGTATTTCCACCAGTAACGATTCCGACGAACAGCTTCGCGTTGAAGTAGCCGATAGCGGCCTTGGAATTGAGCCTGAAGCATTGCCGAAGATTTTCGATGCGTTTGAACAGAGCGGGCGGACGCAACTGGGAGGTTTAGGTCTTGGTCTTGCCATTAGCAAGACGCTGGTCGAGGCGCACAAAGGAACAATTGCTGCGGAAAGCGCCGGCCGAAACAAAGGCGCCAAGTTCACCTTAACCTTTCCGACCTGCGCAAAAGTGGACGCGCACGCTGCCCCAGCCGTCTCCACTGGAACACCGCTACGTCACACGGTGCGCATACTCCTTGTCGAGGACCACGAGGACACCAACCGGTCGCTTACGAACTTACTTCGGCGGCGCGGCTATCATGTGCAGTCGGCCGGCAACGTCCAGTCTGCGCTCGATCTGAGTGCGAAGGAGGAATTTGATGTGCTCATTAGCGACCTCGGCTTGCCCGATGGCAGCGGAATCGATCTGATCCAAACCCTCCACTCCGAACGGCCACTTCTTGGAATTGCTCTCACGGGTTTCGGGATGGAAGAAGATATCCGGAAAAGTCGTGATGCGGGATTTAAACATCATCTCGTCAAACCGATTGATCTGACAAAACTTGATTTGATCATTCAGGAGGGCGCAGCCGCGCAGCAGCGCAAAGGCGATTCGCTGGCAGCTGACAATGTTGCTTAGTTGGGTTCACATTCTTTAATACCGGCTCGGGCAGGATGAGTGCCGGTACAGCTACAGACGCGTGTCATCTCGTGTCACAGTAGAAGCGCTATGATTCCCCCGCCTCACAGTGAAGCGCGAGGGCTGATTGCGAAATGCGGCTGTCTGTTAGGCGACACTGCTTTACAGACTATTGAGCGCCATTTGCAGTGAAGGTTGTTTCAGTTCGACCTGCGCACTCACCTTTTGCAAGCCTGCAGTAAGCGCTTCAATTTGCTTCCGTTGGTCCGCGATCGTCGACTCGAACTCCCCCTGTTGTTTGGTAAGGGTCGCTTCCTGTTCCTCCACCTTGCGATGCTCTTTGAGGAACTCGTTAAGCAACATCGCGTTCACCGCTTCGTAGCGGACAGTGATAGGCTTTCCATCCTCATCGCGAATTACTAGCTGAGGATGGATCGATCTCCTCTTTGTAGCGGAAAGTAACCGGTTTGAGCTGAAGGATGGCTTCACTCGCCTTGTCCATAGGCTTGTTCTCTTCTTTGAAGCGCGCGTCACCCGGGGTGAGGATGGAGTGCGTCGGCCCACAAATTAAAGGCGCTCTTGCAAGCGACCGCTATTCTAACCCAAGTGATTGAACTGTCGGTTGGTCAATTGCTCCGGTAATAGGCAAGCCTTGATCGCGTTGGTAATCAGCCAGAGCTGCTCGCGTCTGTACGTCCAGCGAACCTGTTATTGGCCCCGAGTAGTAACCCGCCTGTTGCAGGGTTACCTGAACGTTCGCGATCGTCTCATCGGGCAGCAGATTACTGTAAGTGTAAATAGGGCCGTCATAATCGTAATTGTTGGAGAGCGGATCGTAACCCCAGGCCGGATACCAATAGCTTCCATCCAAAAAGTAATATCCGCCGATGACAAAAACGATGGTCGTGAAATGTTGCCTCCACCAATTACAGTCGTGCCACTCTTGCCGATGAAAACGCTGCGCATCGGAGAAGCTAACATGATTTTTGTTGCCCTGCGGATCACGCTTCACTTGGCTCCGTAGCGTCTCATGCGATGCCAAATCACCGCTAACCGGCTGCAAACTTCGTACACCGTTTTGAGGATTCGTTGTTGCTGGATCGCTCCGTGGCGGTTCGCGTCTCGCTAAGATATCTGCGATTGCTTGTAAATTGTCGGTTTTGATAATGCGCTGTGCAGCCGCAATCGAGGACGTCTTCGGTGCGATGTCGCTCCTCGCCGCCATACGGTTGAATGTTTGCGCATCGTAAGTTCGCGCGGTTTGTCTAGCGCTCATTGCTGCCAGAGTGGCATTCGATGGCCGCACCAACGACGCGTAAGCCGACCGGAGAGTCATGCCCGGCTGACCAATCATTCGGGTCGCGTGCGCGTCGATCGTTCTAACGCGAAAGTTTATCGGCCCGCGAGCGGTACCGCGGTTCGCTGTGACGTGCGCACCATTTTGCGCGACCGGGGCATTCGTTTGTGCCTCAACGTGAGGCGCGACGATCGCGACTGCTGAAATCAAGCAGAAACCCGAGATCTTGAATCGTTTCATGCGCTTGCCCAACAATTAAACATCGCCAAATGCTTCTTCGTTGCAAGTTTTTTGCGGCGCAGTCTTATGGTGCAGCACAAGAAAAATCACGGAGCCTGGTGCTGCGGCCGTGATTCGGTGCGTTCACGGGCGGGCAACACTTTCCGTGCGTTATCAGAGTTGGCGACTGAGCCGCCGTGCAACGGCACAGCACATCGACATCGTGGGGCAGATTTGTTAAGGATGGCGCGACGCAACATACCATCGACATGGACGAGTTTAGCTATCTTTCAATTCTTCTTTCGGTCGTTCTCGGCCTGGCCGTCACGCAGGCTTAAAAGGCTTTCGCGGATTGGTTCTTTCTCGTGCGCGCGTCCGACTTTATTGGCCGGTGATCGGCTGGGCTGTGTTAGTCCTGCTCGTTTGTTTCCAGAACTGGTGATCAACGTTTGGGATGCGCAACCGTCACGGTTGGACCCTTCTGCAATTTGCGATCGTCTTGGTGCAAACGATCCTTATTTACATGGTGGCAGGGTTGGTTTTCTCAGATTTGTTCAGTGAGGAAGTTGTTGATCTAAAAGAGAATTTCTACGCGCATCGCGGCTGGTTTTTCTCGCTCGCCGCCGCCATGATTGTCGTCAGCATCTGCAAAACTGTCGTTCTGGATGGCACGTTGCCTGACCCAACGAAATCTTACATTCCACTTGATCTTCGGTGTAACCTTATTCCTGGCGCATTCACTCGGCGCGAATCGTATCACAAGACGCTCGTTGTGTTCGGTATCGTGGCGCATCGGTTTGCAACCCCATCGAGTGCGCCGCTACATGGCCAGCGATGATCCGCAGTTTGAAAAGAAGGCCGCCGACATCATCGGGCTTTACCTCAAGCCGCCCACCAATGCCGCTGTTTTCTGCGTGGACTTTGAAAAGCGCCATCCAAGCCTTGGATCGACTCGATCCGGTGCTGCCTCTTTCTCCCGGAAGAGCCGAGCGGCATGGCTTTGAGTATTACCCCCATGGCACGCTCTCACTCTATGGGGCCTTGGAGACACGCACCGGTGAAGTGGTGGTGGCAAAGACCGCCCCTCGCCATACCAGCGCCGAGTTTGTCGCCTTTTTGGCTCAGATCGTGGCGCACCAGCCCAAGGGGCGCAAAATTCACATCATCGCGGATAATCTCTCGGCCCATAAGACCAAAGGGGTCGCAGAGTTTTTGGCCGCTCATCGGCAAGTGAAGCTTCATTACACGCCCACTTACTCTTCTTGGCTCAATCAGGTTGAACTTTGGTTTTCCAAAATCCAGCGTGACCTGATCGCTCGAGGGGTTTTCACTTCCCTCCCAGACCTAAGCCGCAAACTGCTCCGCTACATCGCCACTACAACAAGGCGCCCAAGGCTTTCAAGTGGTCTTGGCGTAATCCCTCCCAACGCATTCCTCTTACTCACGCTTTTTCTGATACACTGCACTAGCAGTGCGCTGTAGATGCGAGAGTATCGCGCTATGCGGTTTTCCCTTTGGGGCGGCCACCTAAGGCCAATTTATTTTTAACTAATTAACGGAGGGCCCTGGTAGGATAAGAAGAAACAAACTCGTTGGCGGGCATATATAGCGCGGGAAACACCTATCTAGAATGCCATTGAGTATCAGAAGGTACTGCCGTTAGCTGCCTTGCGCAATTATTAGAATGTCGAACGTTGCTACCGACAGTGCGCTTGTTCAAGTTACGGCAGCCGATAGAGTATTTTGGTTCCATGCAAGGAGTTGAAGAAATAGAGGTCCGGCCGTTTTCAAGCCGTAGAGAATACGAGCTGATGCTTGATTATTTTTATAAGGCCGATGATCCATTTTTACACGGGATGGGCGTAGACCGCTTGAAACTTCCTGAAAGAGATAAGTGGCTTGAGGCTCTTTTAGTCGACCACGAGAAACCAGACAAAGAAAAGGACCGCTTTTACCTGGTTTGGATATTTCGAGGGCGGCGGATTGGCCACTCAAGTATCAATAAGATTGTCCCTGGTACCGAGGCCTTTATACATTTGCATCTGTGGAATTCACAATTAAGACGAGCAGGTCTAGGGACCGAATTTGTGCGCAGATCGGCCAACTTTTACTTTGAACGATTCAATCTGAAAAAACTGGTTTGTGAACCCTGGGCAGAGAATCTTGCTCCCAATCGGGTGTTAAAGAAACTCGGATTCGCGTTCGTTAGGCGGTATAGGACGACTCCCGGTGTTATAGCCTACGAGCAAGACGTGAATCGCTATGAGCTGAGAAGGCCTAACCAGCCGCTCCGGCCAACGGCCTGAAGCGAAGTAGAGAGTTTAAATTAGAAGGCAGAAAATCTTTGAATCTCGGCCTTATGTCGCAGTTATATTAACAATAAATAGGTCGAAGAGCCATGATCTACCGGTCGGCCGCACGGCATAGTTTACGCTAATACTCAGGTGTGATTAAACTCTCAATTGTGAGAAACCGTTCGGAAAAACATCAATATGGCCATCCCCAGGAATAAAGTTGCCTTGGAAGCATGGCTTGCAGACTTGCATAGCACTCTTGCCGTCTCAGAGATAGGCCCCGCTTTCTTAGCTCTTCAAATCAACGAGTTAGAAAACAAATGCGCGGCACTGCGCAAGCGGATGCATTACAAGGCACAATCGAATCGTCGTGCTAAACAGCGCTGCGCTTTGCGTTCTGCTGCGTAAGTCCTAAAGCGCAGTGTAGTTGCCTTGATGTATGGCGACACCTAGCGAATCCAGAGACGCACAACGCGCGCGCGAGTCAATCCGTTGCGCCTGACAAATCGGTCCGGCCCGATTCGTGCATTAAAAATGTAGAACATGGCGCTCGAACCGCTAGACCAACGGCACCTTCAAGCAGTGGACGGATTTATTGAGCTTGGAATGTTTGAAGAGGCGGACGCAAGACTCGAAGAGCTTGATCCAATTTTACGATCTGCTTTTGAGGTATTAATCCGCCGGTTAGCTATCTACCACGGGTTGAAGAAATGGGATTTGATGCAGGTTGTTGCCCAAAAACTTGCGGAGTTCGACGTTCAGAACATCGACTGGGTGGTTTCGTACGCTTACGCAACGCACAGAATCGGATCAACCGACGCGGCGAGAACAATTCTTCTTAATGCCCAACCAAGATTTCCGAAGGAGGGAATAATTTATTATAATTTAGCCTGCTATGACTGCCAGTTAGGAGAAATCGAAAGCGCAAAAAATCGCTTGAAGAAGGCGTTTGAAATTGATCCGACCTGGCGCTCACAGGCATTGGAAGATGAGGATTTAAAGCCTTTGTGGGACTCGCTTAGGCTCGAAGTCGATTGAGTTAAAATAATCCTGGGGCTTTTAAAGCAGAGCAAGAGGTATTTTGAACGGTTGTCTAACCTCATGTGCTTTACTGATTGTCAGCAACCATTTGCGGCGCGGGTCCGCCACGGTAGATTCGTTTCGCCTGCGGACGAATCCGTCCTCAGTGCGGACCTGTAGCGAATTTGCTCAGTTCAAGCCGGTCGCTCACTTTTTGAAGGCCTGCGGTAAGGGTTTCAATCTGCTTTTGTTGGTGCGCGGCAGTTTCTTGGAAATCCTTCTGCTGCTGCGCCACAGTAGACTTTAGTTGGATGATGGTGGCTTCCTGCTCCTTTAACTTGCAGGCTTGCTCTTCCACCTTGCGGTGCTCTTTTAAGAACTCATTAAGTAACATCGCGTTCACTGCTTCATAGCGCACGGTATAAATCTCGCCCTGGGCGTCGCGCGCTCTACCCATGCGAGCAGCAAAGCTTCAACAACCCGCCACTACCCTTGCAACGGTATCGCCTTTTCGAGCGCCTCCGTCAGCGGTAGGTAATCTTTGATCTCGTTAGCCGATCACATCCGGTGCGGCCGCAAGCCGTTGTCTTTCTTGGGCGGTGCAGGCTGGCGCTTGAGCGTCGTGCCGGCTGTGTGCTCCGTCGTCACGTTTCCGGTGAAGGTTGGCTCAGTGCGCGCGTGGGTCACCGCCTCGAAGCCGGAGGCCAGCTTGATGAGTGTCGGCTCGCTGAACGCCGTCCCCAGGAAGCTGATTCCCATGGGCATCCCCAGCACGTCGGCCGCCGGCACCTGCACGATCGGGTACCCCGGCGGTCCAGCCAGCCCGGAGCTGGCGAAGAGGAAGTGGTCGGCGAGGATCAGATCGGTGGTCCAGCCGGGGCTGTCGGTGGGCGCCACGACCGCGTCGAGGTCGAACTGGCGGAGCGCCGCATCGATGCCGTTCACGCCCCCATTGTGATCCATGACCAGCGCCTCGTTGTAAGTCAGCCCGCCGAAGATCGGCTGCGGCGCGCCAGCGCCGGTCTCGAGCGCCTCCGCGAGCTGGAAGATCTCCTGGAAGAAGAACGGCATCTCCTCGGCAGCGTGGGCATCGTCGAAGGCGATAGCGTCGGCCAGCGTCTTGCCGGCCATCGGCACGCCCACTCGCGTGGCGAAGTATTTCCGGACGTCGATCCTGAAGTCGAAGAGCAGCACCAGGAACTCGGAGGTGCCCGTGTTCGGGAAGGTGAAGCCCATGGCGTCGAGGTCGACCACCGTCGCGCCCGCTGCTTTGATGGCGGCGATCGCGTTATCGAATGCCGTCACCGTCTGCGGCGGCCCAAAGACGTCGATGCCCTGCCGGGTCATGCCAACGCGAGCACCGCGCAGCCCGTTCGGGTCGACGAATGCGGTGTAGTCGGCCGGGAGCGCCGGGCGCTTGCGACCCGTCCCCTGCAACCCGAGCGGCACACCGGCCGTCGCGGGGTCGCGTGGATCTGGCGTCCGGCTGGCGATGACGTTGAGGGCCGCAGCCGCATCGGCCACCGTGCGCCCGTGCGGTCCGATGGTGTCTTGGTTGTGCGAGATGGGGACGACACCCGCGCGGCTGGTGACGCCGACAGTCGGCTTGATGCCTACCACGGCGTTGACGTTCGCCGGGCAGACGATGCTGCCGTCGGTCTCTGAGCCGAACGACACCGCAGCGAAGTTGGCTGCCACCGCTGCCGCGGACCCGGAGCTGGAACCGCAGGCGTTGCGATCGAGCGAGTAGGGGTTGTGAACCAGTCCGCCACGGCCCGACCAGCCGCTGGTGGAAAAGAGGGAGCGGAAGTTCGCCCACTCGGAGAGATTCGTCTTGCCGAGGATGACGGCCCCGCCGGCGCGCAGCTTCGCGGCGACAGTCGAGTCTTGAACGGCGGGCTGGCCCGCCAACGCGAACGACCCGGCGGTCGTTTGCATCCTATCGCCGGTGTCGATGTTGTCCTTGAGCAGAACTGGGATGCCATGGAGCGGGCCCAGCACCGTACCCTTGGCGCGGAGCCTGTCCGCGTTCCTCGCCATCTCCAGCGCGTCGGGATTCAGCTCGATCACCGAGTTAACGCCCGGGCCGTTCTGGTCGAGCCTAAGGATGCGGGTGACGTAGAAGTTAGTCAGAGCCACCGAGGTGAGTTTTCCCGCAGCCATCTCCGCCTGGAGCTGCGCTACGGTTTCCTCGTTGTGCTTCTTCGGTTCAGCAAGCGCGGACAGCGCAGCCAGAAGTAAAAATGCAGGGACAAATATTATAGTGCGTTTCATTTTCATCATTTTCATAATAAGGACCTCCGTGTAATTGATTAATCGTGGCAACACCAGCTTAGCGCCGTATCGGAAAAGTAACGCCGTTGTTACTTTTTGCGGACTATTGGAGTGCGTCTCGATCCGGTTTCGGACAAATTCAGACAATCGAGCTGCGGATTTCCGCCCAATTCATGCAAAGCCCGATCCGTACCCGATGTGGTTAACGCGCTGACTGCCGCAAGTTTCCGTCAGAATCGCACGGATCTGCGAAGATGTTGAAAACCGTTTTCGACTCCCGTACGTGCTGCCACCCTATGAAACAGCGTTTTTCATAGGTAAAACCGCCTAAAAAGCAGCCCCCGACAGCAACAATCCGCGAAACCCTTTTAGAATTTGGGTAACGGCCAAACCGAGAATGGCCGATAGAAGAACTGAGAGGTAACTAAACTCATCCACGCCTTTCTTACGTGAGATTGTAGGAGCGTCTGTGCCAAACGCCAATCTTGGTATAGTGACGTTTCAATCACATTGCCAGCGTCATCGTAAACGCGAATCACGGCATGATGTAAACGGCTGAAAAACTTAGCAAAATCATTTTAACTTTTTTCACGCTTGGATGGGGTTTACGTTTTGCCGTGACTAATGAGCGCTCCGGCGGTGTCTTCAGGAGCCCGGTCATTTTCGATGGTCGTGAGGTACGCTTACCGTCGCGCTCCTGCTCGATGAGTTGCCGCCGCTGTCTGTGCAGGTGATGGTAATCGTATAGATGCGTCCGTTCCCTTTGCCCACCCGCTCGGCTCGAAGTTGCACGTGATGTGCATCCAAGATAATCCAGTCTGGAGACGTATTACCATCTCCCGTGCCATTGATCGGCTCATTACTGGTCACACTGAGCGTACAGGAGTTAGCTGGCAAGGGGCAGTTGTCCGTGACTTTGTAGCTGACTGTCACATTCACCAGCTTGTGGTTTGGCGGCCACAGAACCGGTTTATCTACTGACACACCAGTGATGATAGGAGGTGGGTTAGAAGTCGTCGTGGTTACTGTAACCGAGTTGTTATTCGGATTAGGATCGGGTGTAGAAGAAGTCACTGTCGCCGTATTACTGATCACTGTACCGTCGGCCACTGAACAGTTCACAGTGGCTACAAAGGTTATGGTCTCAGATTCACCTGAGGTAAGCGATGCGAATGTAACCGTGCGGTTGTTTCCTGAGCCACCACAGACTCCTCCTCCTGTCGAAGAGCACGAGACAAAGGTTGTCTCAGCGGGCAGGTTGTCTATCACAGTAACCGATGTCGCTGTATCCGGCCCATTGTTGGTTACAGTAACCGTGTAGGTCAAGTTATTCCCCGCTATCACTGGGTCTGGTGAGTCGGTCTTGGTGATGGAAACGTCAGAACTAAAGGGCGGTTCCACCGCAAAGAAGATGTCAATACCGCCCGAGGGCGCGATTCCTGAGGGCGGGGTGGCCGACGCCCAAGCCGCGAATAACCGTCCCGCCGCGCAGGCGTTACCATTGTAGTCGCCATACTTGGGACAGCCTCCGCCCTTGTTGCAGGTTTCCCCCGTGGGACAGCTGGTTGCGTCTGGGCCTGAAAAGTCACAGCGTTGCTGCGAGCCTGGGCAGCCGGGCATCGTGGCGTCACAGCAAACCCCCGCCAACTGTGGCTGGACTGAACACGACTCCGAATCGCCCGTGGCGCGCGGCGCACAGGGCCAGCCAGAGGCACACTGCGGGTCGGAAGCATCCGTCAGCTTCAACTCGGTGCCAGCAACGAGGTTGCCGACGCCGTCCAGTCCGGCGCTCCCAGCGAAATAGTCGGTCAAGTCGTTGTTAGCGGCGCAGGGGGGGCTTGGACATGGCGTGGCCGCCCGCCGATCGTACCACGTGACGAAGGCTTCGCCACCCGTGGTGCTGACCCATGGCATGAATCGTACTCCTGATACCGCGCTGTTTACCGTGACAACTCTCGCGGCAGGCCAGGTGACGCCGCCATCCAAGGAGTCCCGAACCAGTACGTTTTGATTGCCCGCCGCCGTTTGATCCGCATAGGCAACGTAGCCGTGGTTCGGGTTTGTATCATCAACCGCGACCATAATGCTGGAGAGATTATTGCCGTCGTTGCATCGATCCAGGCCAGGGACCGGGCAGGCAACATCCGTAACGGTACTGATGGTCTTTGGGAAGGTTGGCTGCACCGTCAGCCCGCTGGCGCAGGAGCTGTACTTGTTGATCCTGATATTGTTGCCGGAGCGATAAACCACGTATACAAATCCGTCCTGACCGACGCCGATCCTAGGTATGAACCCGCTGTCTACGTCGACTGGGGCAGTCCAGGTTGCGCCGCTGTCCTGCGAGCAGACGATTGCAGGGTCCTGGTCGGTTGCGTCGAAGTTTCTCCACGTCGAATACACCTGGTCTCCACCTCCGGGCGCCGCGTTGACCCGATCGGCCGCGATGTGTTCCTGGTCGGGAAAACAGCGGTTCGCGACGTTAGGTGGAGGCTTTGGGTTGCCATTTGGGCAGACGACCGCATTGCTGAGTAAAGCAAAGCTCTGGCCATTGTTGGTCGAACGGAGGATACCGGTGCAGGTATAACCGAAGGGACCTGCAGCATCGGCAGGTTGACAGTTGGTTCTGATACCTGCGAGGTAGAAGTTCCCGCTTTGTCCGAACGCAAGCGAGGGATCACCGTCCCCGAGGTTGAGGGAGCCCGAAAAGGGAAAGGTCTGGCCGCCGTCGTTAGAAGTCTTAAAGTTATTTTGCCGGGCGATCACAATATTCTGACGATTTGGCGAGACGGCGATCTCGAGTTCGCCATTCCCGCCAGTGAACAGCCGCTGGGTAGACCCAGGCCCGGACCCGGATTCCTCCGAGGGCCTTTGACCCTCTGAAGAAACAGATTCCGCTGAAAATGCCCCAGCCCCTGAGGGAGGAGGAGCAGAGGGCGAAGATTTTTGGCGCGCGCTGTTGCGAAGACTTTCCAGCTCCTTCTGTACCTGATCTGGGTTACCCGTTACCGTGAAGACCAAGCTGCGACCAACGACCTCCACCACGTCAATGAGTTTCTGGTCCGCATTCGAGGGGAGGAGACCATCGAGGCGGACAAGCACGTTCCCGGCAGCGACCGCAGTCGTGATTCTCAGCACCATCTCGTCGGCAAATCTTGGGCCTTTGCTCGGTTGTTGCCTCCGCTCCATGTGACGACGCTGGAGGGCCGGCCAGTGACCAATGTTCAGGAATGTCGAGGGTGAGTTCACCTCAGCCGCGATTTCTTTGAGTTCATGTACCGCCTCGGCATGGTCCGTCCTAGTCTGGCTGCGGATCTTAATCGAGGCAGTCGCCGGCAGGGTGTTCTGTTGGTTGGCAGCCACATTGATCAGCTCTTTCATGTTAATGAATTGCTTCGGGGAGACTGACCAGCCCTCCGGGTAACTGACAGTGATACCCATACCCTCGACCTTGATGCTCAGGGTTTGGGTGAGAACCGGATGCTCCTGCGCTTCGCTTGTGGACGGCCCAGTGGTCAGAGCCAGACAAAGTAAGCAGATACCTGTAGCGGCGAGGAAAACGCCGACGAAAGACCTTTTCGCCATATGATTTCCTCCTGTATCGGCTTAGGAACTGCCAATCAAGGAGAGTTCCCTTGCAGCACAAACACAACAGGGACCAAACAGTCAGCTCCTGCGGAGTAACTTACCACTGACGATGCGACGCCCCTGGGATAGGTCACCACATGCGTATGAACGTCCCACAGTTGCGGAAGCGGTAGCCCAGCGGCGCCATCCCAATCACTGGCTGCAACGGGTGGGCCAGAGATCTGTACTCCGTCGAAGAACCCAGTTTCATTGGACGCGAAATTGTCATGTCCACTCCCACGTTGCCCGTCTGCACCGGACATCGTGTACAGGCCCGTTCCGCTCAAACTGATCGGATGCACGAGCGTCACCGTAAGGGTTGTCTGAGCGAACTCCGTGCCACTCAGGTCATCGTAGAGAGCCACAGCGGTGCCTTCATTACTGAACACCACAATCAATGTAGCACCCTCCAATTTTCTGTTTCCGGGGGAGGATAGCCACGGGTTTTCGCCCGAGGTGACGGTCGCAGAATTGAAAGCAATCGCCACATTGTAATCCTGATTCGGTTTGGCCGGCAGGACAAAATTCGTCACATCGGCTCGATAGGTGTGGTTGCCGGTTAATCCCCAACAGGGATCCAGGCTGTCTGCTCTTTTGTTGCCAATGACAACATTCCCATTAAATAAAGCGGTGGTTGTAGTAGAACCGATCGCGGCCGTATCGGAGAAATTCCAGTACAGATAGGCTTTTATTACCGTATTGCCGCTCGGAACGCCTCTCAGGTGGATGGTTCCAGAGTCTCGATTTCGCAGCGCCACGCCGTTGGCAACATGCGCTGCATTCACGAAATTTGCGAAAGCCGACACTGTCTTGGAGATACTGGCCTGTGGTGATAATACAGCAGAGTCAGAAAGCCCCTTCTCAGCCAAGGCCACCCTGGGAGAGGAGAAGGAGATAACCGCCGTACACACAATTCCTGCGAGCGTGATTTTCTTCATTGGTTTTCCTTTCGATGTTTTTATGCTTTTTTGTTACGGAAGAGGAATAAGTGCTCGTGGTTACCTTCGTTTGCATTTGGTCACCCTCACCTATTAGATTGCGGCCACCGTCCCTCTTACAAGCAGCTTGCCCTCTTTTTTTCAAATTGCTGTTCGAGACGCCCAGCCAATCGCGTAAACGGTTCAGAATCGACCTCTTGCGCAGGCTCACTGCCTGCTGACTCATCCTCCGTTTTCGAGCGAGTTCGGTTTGCGTGCACTTTTCCCAGAACAATTCGTGGATGAGCTTTCGGTCAGCTTCCGATAACCGTTCGAGTGCATGACGCAACGACTCATAATCCGACACAAGGGCAATGGCTGCCTGCTCAGCCCAGGCAACGCCGTTTGCTGTTGTGAGGGAGAGGCCGTCGGTATCGTTTTCGCATAAGAAGCGCAGAGCATAGGCCCATTCTTGCCGATAGCGTGTAAGCGCCCGCGCCATCACTCGGCTGTAGACGAATCCTCCCAATGGAACCTGGCGGACGGGATCAAAGTCGAACTCCGCCTGACATGCGGCAGCGGTTACAAGTGCCTCCATCTCCTCACTCCAGTCCCGTTCTGACCAGTTTGGCGGCACACGCCAAGAGCGGATTCGATGGAAACAATGTTGCAGAGTCGCTATCGATTCCGGCAGCGTGCGCTGGACCCCATCGAAATAGGGGTGTGCCGCGTCGCAGTTGCGCTCTGGAATTCCTCCCAGTCTCTCGTTTTCAGTCAGATTCACACCCGCTCCCCGTTCCGCCACCGCGGCTCTGAAACAGGGAGGAAGCCATCCCGATTCAGATCTATCCAACGGCGGAGAACGCCTCCGAACGCCGCCTACTTGTAAATATTGTAATCCTGGATATTACAATGTCCTCATCCTAGATATCATTGTCAATATAGAAATTCAACCCAGCGAGCGCTCCGAACAGGGTTCACTCAATTCCGTTGCAGCTGACGGGTGACCGACGTTATCCCAAGCGTCACACCTTTTCAGTCTGCCTCATTAAATCGAAATGTACGCTCGAAACTTCCTTTCAAATCACGAAAGTGACGCTGCCGTTGAAGGTTTGAACAACGCGATGACAGTGTCGGGCACACTTGGTAAGCGGCGCTAGACACATCGTCCATAGCTGGCGAATAACGGGCAAAGAATGTCTGCTACTGTAGCCGCGCAAAAAGCAGAACGACGTAAACAATGAAGCCGGCAATTCCGCCGACAACGAGTGCTTTGTTATACCACTCGCGCTTCGTTAGCGCGCCAATGAAAAATGTTGCACCGAAAATCGCGTGAAACGTGAGATGGGTTAGGCAGGTTGCCCTCCAAGACGAAGCCTTTGCACACGCTCACCACAAGGATCGCGAAACCGAGGAAAAAGAACGTCAAAGGCCAATCTTGGTGTTGTGACGTTTTAATCACATTGCCAGCGTCATCGTAAACGCGAATCACGGCATCGTGTAGACGGCTGAAAAACTTAACGTAGGTGATTGTATCCCTGATCGCATTCGGCTCGCGCCTGGTTCAAGTGATAACCCGAAACGTCAATTGAGGCGGATCGTTGCTTTCCACTACATCCGTCTCGCTAATCCGCTCGAGCGCGCGCCCCAGTCGCTCACAGGCGTGCACCTCCGAACTGCTCATATTTGCCAACACCACCCCACAACCCCAAGCCCCGGTCGCTCCGGGGTAAACAAGACAAGCTGGCATGAGCACATCTCCACACCATGCATTCACGCCCGGGAAGAGCCGGGAGATCTCGCCGTGCGCCCAGCCACGCCGCTCGACACAGTCATATCCGTACCAGTAGAAGAGCCGGTAGCCAGCTCGCGCCAGCCACGCAGCAAGCTCGACAGGCGTCTGACTTTGGTCTGTGACGCGCTCAAAGGGATCAAATGGATCGATCTGGACGAGCACGTCCCCTGGATCGACTTGCGCAAGCTGCGCCTCGCGGTAGATAGGCGACACCCCATCTGCCTCAATAACTCGTGCCACGAAGCCAGCGGTGGCAGTCCTCAGGGACCGGATGCTCTCGGGGTCGACATCGCAGAAGAGGTACGTCGCGCTCTGGCCCAGAACCTGCAGAGCGAGCGCCGGAGACCCAGGGTAGATACCGGGTGATGCCCGAAGCGCTTGCAGGTACGCACAGCCACGGAGGTCTGGATCGCCAGGGGCGCATGAGAGGAATCGAAGAGCCCCACGAAGCTGCGACGGGCTCTCGGTCAACGCGTACGAGGCCGAGCCAGCGTGCGTCTCCCAGTACTGGCGCGGAGGAGCGATGCGGAGAATCTCGGCGAGTGGCAAATGCTTCCACACATCGCCGAGCTCAGCGAAGTGGTTGTTCATGATTCCACCCGGGGGCTTGTTTGGATGACTACAATTGGACGAATCTTCGCAAAAAGTCCCGAAGATTTCTTTACGCGGTCACGCTTCGTAAAGGCGTGCACGAATCGTCGATGTCATTTAGGGCTGCTGCTGTTGGAAGAAAGCTAGCGACTTTCCCCATTAGGCTGAGCAACTTTTCTCGGGTAATCGCTCAGGCCTTTTGCATTGCGGCCATAATATGAGGAGCGGAACGATAGCGTAATACAAAAATCCAAATCAGGACACTACCCCCGTGCCAGAGCGTCATGCAATGTCTTGAGCAACTGGCTAGTGCCGTAAGGCTTGGGTAGGAAATTCTTCACCCCAAGCTCGTGCAGTTCCGGTAGGCGTGGCTCGTCGCCTTGACCGGTGGACGCAACAAAAACCAGATTTTCTTTCATCTTCTTTAGCGCACGGATAAGCGCAACGCCGTCCATGTACGGCATCATGATATCGGTGATGACGGCGTTGATAGAGCTCATTTGCTGTGCAAAGGTTGCCAGGGCCTCAGGAGCATCGCTCGCTTCGATTACGCGATAGTTGTGTTTTTCCAGGATCATCTTTGTGACACAGCGAATGTTTGTCTCGTCATCGACCAGCAAGGTTAATTCGTCGTTTCCGTTGATAAGTTCGGGCGCGCTCGTCATCCTCCGTGGACCAGCATCGCTTCCTACAGTCGGAAGAAATATTTTGAAAGTCGTCCCGCGGCCCTGTTCGCTGTAAACGGAAATAAAGCCGCCATGGCTTTTCACAATTCCTAGCGTTGTGGAGAGTCCAAGGCCGGTGCCTTTACCAACCTCCTTGGTTGTGAAAAACGGGTCGAAGATCTTATCAACTGTGGCGCGCGACATTCCAGTGCCGGTATCGCTCACGCGAAACATGACATGCGGTCCGGTTTTCGCGCCCGGTGTCATCGAGGCGTAATTTTCGTCAACATCATGATTTTCTGCCGCGAGAACGAGTGAACCACCATCTGGCATCGCGTCGCGCGCATTCACGCAAAGATTGAGCAGCATTTGATGCAGTTGGGTCGGATCGCCCAGAATTGAGCGAAGCTCATCCGAACAACGAGCGCTGATTTCGATGGATTTCGGAAACGTCTTGCGCGTGATGTCCACCATCTCGTCGATCAGATGGCGCGGGCTAATCGTCACGCGCTCGCCTTCGATCCCTCGAGAAAATGTAAGCACTTGTTTCACGATGCCTGCGCCGCGCCGGGCGCTATCTTCGATCAGTGAGATTGCGGAATTTGCATCTTCAGCGCAGGGGTTGGCCCGAAGGACTTCCGAACACATTAGAATGGGCGTGAGGATATTATTGAGATCGTGGGCGACGCCGCTTGCCAGCGTGCCAATGCTTTCCAGCCGCTGCGAGCGAAGCAATTGCGTCTTCAGTTTCGTTTGCTCGGTGATGTCGTGATTAATGGACAAGACAGAACGCGGCGAGCCGTCGCTATTGCGCAGGAGGGTCGATGAAACATCCACAATTAATTCTCGTCGGTCCTTCGTGATTTCCTTGAGTTCTCCGCGAAATTCGCCGGTGGAGAGCAATGTTTGTGAAATGAGCTCGAGTTGCCCTGCATCAGCCAAAATCAAACTAACCCGCTGGCCAATGGCTTCGCTGGCGCTCCAACCGTACAAGCGCTCTGCGCCGTTGTTCCAGAATACAATCTTGCGATCGTCGAAATTACGCACAATGATGGCGTCATGAGCGCGGTTGAGCATGGCTGCTTGTTCCTGCAAACGTTCCTCAGCGCGCTTGCGTTCGGTAATATCGATGGCCGTGGCCATACGCGCTGGTCTGCCCTCGAAGACTATCGGACTCGCATAAATCTCGACCAGGAGCAGGCTGCCGTCCTTGGTTCGATGTCGCCACTCGCCGCCGTGACGTGGGGGCGCAGCGGGATCGCTTATTGTGTTTAGGAAACTCGCCACATCCTCGGCCGGTCGGATGTCAGCCAGCTTTAGACAGAGAAATTCTTCGCGAGAATATCCGTATCGACGAATCGCCGCTTCGTTCACAGCGAGAAATTTAAGGGTTTCCGTGTCGTAAACCCACATCGGGCTGGGATTGGTTTCAAAGAGCAAACGATACTGTTCTTCCTGGCGGCGAAAGCTTTCCGCGACTTCTTTTTGCTCGGTTACATCGCGGCCGGCAAAATAAATGAGTTTGTCGGGCATCGAGCTTCTCGCTTGCCACTGCAGCCAGCGATAAGAACCATCCTTGCAACGATATCGATTTACAAAGTTAGCGACTCCGGTTCCGTCTGCCAGAAGGCCGGCGGCACTTTCGGTTGCGGTGCGATCATCAGCGTGAACGAACTCGATGAACGGTTTAGCCAACAATTCGTCTCGGCTATAACCGAGAATTTTCTCTGCGGCGGCATTGAGCTGCTTGAAGTAACCGTCGAATCCGGCTGTGCCGATCATTTCAAGAGAGAGCTTCGCCGCACAGTCCAGTTCTTCGTCCGCACTTTTGCCGCCAATCAGGTCTGGATCGTGGTAGCTCATGGAAATTTGCGGCCGATCAATGTTCTCCTTCCAGAAAAAGCGAAGCAAACGGCTGCGTTTCGGCGCTCATCTGCCGGCGAGACTGCTTCCTCTCGGGATTCATTCCCGAAACAGGGAGCAAATGACATTCCTAAGTGCAGTAAGTCCGCCCGCTATTTGTCCGATTTTCGAAGCGGGAAAAGGACAAAACGGGACGAGTAGCCCGCGCAAGTGCTTTCCTGGTCAATCTGAGCTGGTTCTCTCGGGCAACCGTCTCAGGCTTTTGCCATTGCGGCCGTAATCATGAGAAGCGGAACGCGGCATTCGAGCCGATCGAGTTGCCGAATAAAATAAACTGCCGGAATGTCCAAGAGACATGAGGTGGCTAATTCCTCCACTGCTTTGGGCTGCGATCCTCTCGACGCCCGCGCTAAACGGTCAGCAGCCGTCACCAGGCCAGACCGCGGCCCCGAAACGGAGTCCAAAACCAGCTCGGGTTTACGTTCCTCCCAAGCCGCCGCCCAAAGTTCAGCAGACGCCAGCGAAAAATGTCAGCGCCGGAAAACCGGCCAGCACCAATCTTCTCGGTTACTCAGAGGTTCTCCGCCGGTACCGCCATGAGCGGCATACTCGTTTTTGGTGGAAGGAGCATTTTACTACCATCGTTTTTGTCGGGGGCGGATACTACTATTGGAACGCGGGATATTGGTACCCAGCGTGGGGGTACGATCCCAACTACGAGAGCTATGATTACGACGGGCCGATTTACACTTATGGCAATCTGTTGCCGGATCAGGTGATCCTCAATGTGCAACGTGCGCTCAAAGACCTGGGTTACTACGCAGGTGGCCTAAGTGGCTCGCTCAGCCCGGTGACGCGCCACGCGCTCAGCGCATATCAACGAGACTACGGGTTGGAGGTCAACGGAGTGGTCGACGGCCCAACCGTACAGGCGCTAGGTTTGATTTAGGGGGCGCTTGCCAAACCAGAATTCAGACGTCAGTCGTCAGACGGGCAGACTCCTGGCTGTTTGCTCCGACCTATTCGCTTTTACGGCATCGTCACCCGCTCGTCGTCCTTTAAATTTGTGAACAGATTTCGCTTCGGATCAAACTCAATGTTCCGGTCGTTAGGCGTGGGATTTAAGTAATACGTGAAATTCATGAAGTCGCCGTAGATCTTGCCATAATTGGCGCTCAAGATTTTTCCACTGTTGTCAACAGAGCTCCGAATTCTGAAAAAATAGCCATGGTTTACTGGATCATAATTGGAGTTCTCAGCGGTTCCGGGCCGGCGAGATCGCGTGACGGTCCAGCTTGGTAAGAACCCCTTCTCTGGTGCACTGTAAGGAGACCGCAGTGCGCTACCCTGGAGATGCGGACTGGGATTAAGGGGAAGGATTCCGTCCGCCGTGCTCGGAAAGGCAACGGTCAATTTGTAATCGTAGTCCTTTCTCGTTCGCTCGCTGACTTCCAGTCGGAAGATCATGTCTGCAGTTTTTCCCTGCCCGTAGGGAGTCACGAAATCACCGACAAACATATCAAAGCGGAGATCCTCGTTCTGAGTTGGTACGGCTCTGTTGACTCGCCGCGCATACATTGGGATAGGATTTATTATCCTCTTCAATACCAGCTCAATAGTGGGATTCCACGGCTGCCATTTACCTCCTTCACTCTTCCAAAACTTTACTGGTTCTCCGTGCACGTCATAATGCCCAGGGGCTTTCGCTCCAGAATTGACATAGTTACCACTAGGCTCAGCGGCAGAGAAGAGTCCTTCGTTGTTCGTTTTTCCATTGCGAGTCAACACTTCTGAGCTACCCCACCTGCCTGGTTTGTATGTCGGTTGATCAAATGTTATACCGACATCGACATTTGCCATGGGTCTCCGCTCTCCATTAACAACTTGCACAGTTACCTTAGCTTCCGGCCATTCTTGCGCGATTGCTGCAAGTAGCGCTGTAAAAGTTAGAAAGAGCACGCAGAGCGTCCTGTTCATTGTTCGAGCCCTCCTAAAGTTGTGAATTTTTCAAAAACACGATAAACAAACGTGTACGCTACATCTTTGACGTCGCTGTGCCTCCAGTCACTGTCATTTCCTCTCTCTGCGGGCCAGTCATTTTTATAAAGTTCCGGCATATCGAGGTTTCGATCAGCTCCCCCGACCGGGGCAAATACGCTTGCGCGATTTGCTCCTACCGGCAGCGTCCTTGCAGGAAACATCTCCGCCAAAAGCTGATTACCGTGCGCTTGAGCGGCAGCGCTCCCGTTGTTAGGATTAGTGAGATCTATTATCCAATCGGGTGCCCCAGCATGAAGGTCTTTCACGATTTGACCGTTTGGATACTCCGGACTGGGCGAAGAAATGATTAGTTTAAAACCAGGATCAAAAACGGGGTTTGCCTTGAGGGAAGCATTGTCAAGCTGTGCTGCTTCAGTTGGAGATGGCGTGCGAGGCGGATCCCCTATATTTTCCGAAAATCGCCATCCACCATACGTGCTGCCGATTCTGCCAATCCCACCTAATTGTTCAATCTCGATCGCAATTTGGCGACCCTTCAGCTTTTCTTGTAACGCCCAAGCAAATCGGCCGCCAGTAAGAGCGAGCCTCACCACGTCAAGCAAACCAGGATCACCCTCGTGTTTTTGCAAAACATCCTCGCTGCTTGAGAAAAAGTTGTAAGTGTTTGGCCCGACACGTGAAAGCCGATCATGCCATGTCAATGATCTTCGAGCGTCGCCCTGCACGAATTCCGGATTTGCATGCCATTCGCTGGCATAAACGCGATCACCGCCTTTATAGTTTTGATCCGGAGCACTTTGATAGTCGTTCCAGGCGGGGTGCGTCATAGCATCATCGATTACTCCATCTCCACTGTAGGCCTCTAATGGAACGGCCGCGTCGATCATGAAGTAATTAGCAGGTGTCGCGCCCCAGTCTTGAATCGCGCTGCCCACTACAATGTTTCCCAAACTATGCGCCGCGATCGTTGCATCCGGGACAAGATTCGCCAAAACCAGAGCAAGGTGACCCGCGGTCGCGAACGCATTGTCGACATTCTTGTGGTAATCAGGTACAACTGCCGCGCCTTTCTCGTCACTGTGCCATGTGGTACCATAGAATTTTGCTCGTGAACCAGACCACCACATCGACTTGAACATTTGCGCATTCCAACCACGTGCCTGGTCTGGATTGACATTGTAGCCGTGGACGAAGACGAATGTTTTGTCGTTAGTGAGGTTATCTGGGTAATTCGGCGGTTCGCGCGTTTCAGTAAGTCGACCGCCCTCGGCATTATCAACGTACAAGAAATTGACGTGGCGATACATTTTTTCCACATCGTCGATGCTCAGTGGCAACTCGATTTCCGCAGTTAACGCACCTCCACTGCGCTTCGTGACCTGGAGTTTGAGCGGGTGTGTGATTTTCGACCACGCTTCAAGAAGGATAATTCCCTTCCCGTCGTCTTTGATCTTTGCGAGGAAAGCAGGATCGAGCTTTTGACCACCTTGGACTATTCGCTTAACTGGCTGATTAGAAAGAACTCCAGCCGCGTCAAGTTCACCGGTGGTGGAATCTAATTTAGTCAAATAATCCCGCACGGTCTCAGGTTTGAGATCCGTAACAAGGTAGTTTAAAAATGGATCATCACAGACAAGCGTGTAATCGTACTGATCAGACGGCAAAGCTTCTAAAACCTGTTTGAGGTCCAGATACACGGGGAAAAAATCGACCAGGTCACGCGTTCCGTTGACCACAGTGTCGATCCCATTTCCGCCCCCTCCGCTCGGAACGTCATCGCCGCCTGTGTTAGCGTCGTCATCGTCGTCATTAATCCAGAAGCGATATGGATTATTTGTGGTGATAACGTCGCGATCGCGATCGTCAATCTTTCCATCGCGATTGGCATCCGAAACCAGTGCCGCCGGAACAAGAAAGACCGCATGGTCCGGGAGGATCGCGCCTCCCGAGTCGATATCTGCTTGGCCGACCATCAGTCCTGCTTCGTTAATTCCAAAGGCGCGGAAATTACGGTAGTTCGATGGGATCCGAGTGGAGAGATCAACCGGCTGCGCATTTTGATACAAAAGGCGGCCTGAAATGATCTGTAGATTCCGATTTATGCGCCGAATAGCCTGAGGATCGCTCACCCCGAGATTCTTTAGCTTCCATTCTCCGTTTACCTCAACCCAGATGACAGTATCGAAATTCGTAGTGGAAGTTGGCGGGTCTACCTCCGGCGCTCTTCCAACAATGATTCCATCATCGTTAATTCCCTGGGCCAAAAGATAATCCCCTCGCGCGATCTCTTCTGGCACCCCGTTAGTCCATAGCGTTATGGCCAAGTAGTTTTTGCGCGGAGGGAAGTAAGCTATCTGGGAATTCAGTGGAAAACCGAATTCATCAAGATTGTCCTGGTGGAAAGAGCCACCTACGATCTGACCCTGGTTGTTAATGCCGGCGGCGAAAGGCTGATCGTCCCAACCGCCCCTATTATCATAATGTCCACCGAATTTAGTGGAGTCGGCGGTTTGATTGTAATCCTTGTAGTAATCATGCGGCCGACTGTCATCCACGTTCAGAATTCGATCGTTCGCGTCCTGTGTACCAAAAAGCAAGTTGGGCCTTGCGTCCGAACTGGTCCATGTCGCTGCTCGGCTTGTGGCAAAGCCGCTAAATGGAACGTACGATCCAGTGGCTGCAATATTGCCTGCGATCTGCCCAGAGTTGTTAATCCCACTTGTTGATGCCGGATAACCGAAGCCCCAAACAATATTCGGATCCCAGAATACCCTGCCCTGCGAATCAGCACCGTTTAGAATCTCGTTGAATACGCCATTCACCCAAACAGCGGGCCGTGCGCTATCCGCGTTAAAGAGCGCTATTCCATCGTCATTTATACCAACGGCGAACGTCGCGTTACCTCTATCTGGTAAGTCCTGTCGGACCCCTTTTTTCCAGACAAAGCCGTTACCATTATCACCGACGATTTCGTTATTATTATTGATCGCGCGAGCTGCGCCTTTCCCGAGATCGATGACGGCGTACTTGTATTCCGGCAAGCGAGGCGGATGCAAATCTTGGTCGCGTGGCCAGCCGTCGGCTCCGTCGAAAACACCATCGCCGTCGGTGTCGGAGTTCAAAGGGTCGGTGCCCAATGCATACTCCTGCGCATTCGTTAGGCCATCGTAATCGTCATCACCAATTGGATTAACACCAATGCGACCGAAATATTGGAGCTGCCAGAAATCCGGCATTCCGCTGCGGTTGCTATCCTTCAACGTTGGTGTAGGCGCAGATTCACTGCGGCCGGTTCCGATTCCCAGTTGGCGGCTACCGTTGGCTCCCCAAGCATAGATCAATCCATTGGTTGCAAGGGCTAAGCTGTGCGCGCTCCCAGCGGCTACTGAAACTATCGAAGCGAGTCCTGGAACGACGACTGGATCTGCGACTGGCAGTGTCGATTCGCCGCTGCTTTCACCAGCGACATTGCTACCCCAGGCCCAAACAGTGCCGTCCGATTTCAATGCAACCGTATGAGAATACCCTTCGGCGAAATCAACCACGTCGCCTGACGAGGCGATTGCCACTGGCACGTTACTGTCTTCGAATGTGCCATTCCCCAACTGGGCTGCAAAGTTCGCGCCCCACGCCCAAACCCCCGCTCTTAGTTGCATGGCGTCACCACCCGTAAGTGCCGCCGAATGATACGCACCAGCTTTCACACGCAAAACATTGCTTAACGAGGGAACCTGGGTCGCGTAATGACGATCGGTATTTGTCCCGTCACCCAGCTCGCCATCGCCGTTATATCCCCATGTCCAAACCGTTCCGTCGGATTTCACCGCGACGTTGTGGTAAGAACCAGCAGCGATTGCTACGACATCATGGAGCGGATGACCCGATTCGGTTATCACCTCAACCGGAACATAGCTATCGTCGCCTGTGCCGTCACCCAACTCCCCATCGCCATTATATCCCCATGCCCAAACAGTGCCATCTGCTCGAAGCGCGATCGTGTGATAAGAACCGGCACCAACTGCAATCGCTCCGGTTAAGCCGGATACTTGGTTTGGTATGAGATGCTGAACGGTCGTGCCATCACCAAGCTGACCATTCCAGTTGGGCCCCCACGCCCAAACCGTTCCGTTGGCTTCGATTGCAACGCTGTGGTTCGGGCCGCCAGTCACGTCAACAACGCCGCTCAAGTTGCGGTTCTGAAACGGAATCGCACGCGAACCGAAAGTTCCGTCTCCCAGTTGGCCGTAAGAATTGTCGCCCCACATCCAAACGGTTCCATCCGGATCCAATGCCAGAGAGTGATAGTCACCGGCAGCGACTTTTGCGGATGGCGCAGCGAGCGACGTCTCGGTGAAATCAGTTATCTGGTTTGCAAAACCCGCTTCAATGACGCTTGTCTCGTGCTGCGTCGCGCCGAGAATTGCGTAAACGGATGCAAGCCCATTTGCATCAGTTCGCACATCGAGAGCACTCTGTGCGACAGTGTCCGGCGCCGTTGAAAGTCGGGCGCTTCCCTGGCTGACTGAGAATCGGACGAGCGCGTTCGGCAAAGCCGAACCACCGTAGCTCACTCGAACAGTCAGCGAAAATGGCAGGAAGCGCGATGGAAATCCCCGTAAGCCATTTCCGCTGACGATTTCCAAGGCCGCGACTCGGCCCTCATCGTAATCGTTCGGATCAGCGCCGTGCAAAAATTCGTCGAAGTTCGAACGCCCATCGAGATCAGCATCACCATTTGGGTCAACGCCGATGTGTCCAAAGTAATATTTTTCCCACCAGTCGGGCAGACCATTTTGATCAGAATCGTGTACAATATCGGTGGCAAGGAGATCGAAACTAAACAGATTTTTTACTTGGCCGATATTAGCGATGGCGAAGTCATCCGGTGAATTGGAAACGCCAGTCCACGGATAAGTGTCAGCGTAGCCGACTGCAATGAGGCGATCGTAGAACGGCCTAAGTGCGTTCTTGAGTTGGCCGAGATTTACAGGAGCGAAATCATTTCGCTGCGCGTTCGGCTGGTTCCAGCCATTAACAAGAGAATGCAAAGTGTCTCCAGCACCGCCGGGCAAGTGTTCATCAAACTCAGCCACTGCCGCCGTAGCGATATTTTTCAACTGACCCTGATTGGCCAAGGCATAATCACCCGGCGATGCATTCGGATCTAGGACGCCACGCTGCGACCACCAATTGGGGACGGCACCAATTACAAGAAATGGAACGAAAATGCAGCCGATAAGGGTCACTCCGGTCCGCAGTGATAGGATACCACTCCGCTTATCTCTCAGGTAACATTTCACTGATCAGATGCGAACAGCCGTTAGCTGCTCACGGAGGCGTGCCCTGAGTGAAGTCGCCCATGGAAATGTCGCCTTGCGGCTCGATGTGAGTAGGAGCAGGTCCTGGAGGACCTTGCTGGCCTTGCGGTCCGGCAGGACCAATCGCACCCGGCGGTCCCTGCGCACCAGCTGGCCCCGCTGGGCCCTCGGATCCGGCCGGACCGGTGGATCCAGAAGGCCCAGTCGCACCGGTCTGACCTGGAGGCCCCGCCGGGCCCGGCGGACCTTGAGGTCCGATTGTATTCAACTCTATCTCCAAGCGCGGTTCGTGGCTTGTTTGAGTCGACTCTTTGCTATCAAAATAAAGGTTTAGCGCGCCGGTCAAAGAAGGATCGATTTCAAAGCCTTCATTAACCAGGCTCCCACTAATCCATGCCTTTACCCAAGCAGTTACATCGACACTGACAAAATCGGAATTAGAGTTAATTGGCAGATCGGACAGTTTAGGTGAGCCCAGAGTCAGAGCGCCGCTTGTGCTATTCGTGATGGTCATCTCGTCCCACGTACTGGTCACTGGGCTCATTGTGATTGACCCGAGCGTGTTACTATTGCTGCCGACCCATAATCGGAGCCTCGCCTGCGTCACATTCGTTGCTGTGATGCCTGCGGGCAAAGTGGCCAAACTGAATTTCAGAAAAGAGCGGCATACTTGATTCCCACTCTTCGTCACACGAAGGTTGCCGTTGGATCCGAAGTTACCGTTGTTCTTGTTATCAACATAAGCATCCTGCAGTAACAGCGCTTCCACCGCATGCAGATGTGCAGTTGTGTACATGGTTAGAAGAGTGATTGCTGCCACCGATTGCCAGCAAAGAGGGCGCATCATTATGTTCATTTGAGCCTAAGTAAGATAATACCTGTCAGGCTGAATAGTACAGACACGGCTGTCGAGAAAAAATTTCCAAAGTTTTTCCGCAGCAGGAACGCGTAGTTGGAGCATAGGCAGACAGCGGGACCATGGAGCGAAGAGCCGGATATCGGCGAGGGACGGGGAAATATCTCTTCCAAAAAATTCTCAGCAGTTTGCGGCATAAGCCGCGACCGTACTGCCGCATTCAGTCCGCAATTTTTTGTCGGTTAACGGATCGCCATGAAGACCCGGTATCGCCAGGACGTTTGAGCTGGGCGGCGGCAGATCGGCCACCGTGATTTTGCGTCGCACGCCTGCCGCATCGCTGGTCCAATCGCCCATTGCCGCCTTGCCGGTCAGCAAACGACCAGGTTCGTGACTTCTTGCGCGCCAGGAACCGGGTCGATCGTCAGCTAAACAATCGCGACGAGCTTGCCGATCGTCCTATCTCTCGGCGGCGCTGGCTGGCGCCATCGAAACGGAAGCCACGCGTTCCTCTCGCCTACCATCATTGACGACAAAGGTGTTGTTGTCTCCAAATCGTGACCATGGACCGCGCGGCACATCTTTAAAATCGACAAATTGCCAATCGGTTACGTCAGTTTCTTTCAAACCGAGGTAGTCCCGCACTGCCGGCGAAACATCGAGGCCGGCTCCTTTGTTGAGATTTGGCTTCGGACGTTCGCTGCCAAAAACGTACTGCCAATGGTCGGTGCGAAACGGCCCGGCGTCTTCCCATTGCGCGTAGACGATCCGGTTTCCTTTGCGAATTGCGACCCAGCGGCTTTTACATACAGAAACGCCCGGTCCTTGATACGCTTCGTTGAACCACGGAACCACCCGCGGCGCTTCCGGCCGATGACCGGTGCCGGCCTTGTCGTTGTAGGGCAGCGCACAGTAAAACGGATTCTGGTGCGGAGTGAATTTGACCGGAATGTAATCCCGGCGCCGCGCCGGGTTCGGATCGTCGAAGCCCCCGTAACTGCGCGCCCAATTTTTATCCCACGAACTCGAGCGATTCGGCACCGGATTGTTTGAGGTCGGTGTTTCACCAATCCAAAAAACCGTGGTCACAATATCGCGCTTCCACGGATAACGTTCCCCGGGCGATGGCGGCGCCGAATGCAAATGCCGCGGCGCAAACGCCATTGAAACGAGGTTGACCAAAGTATCGTCCGCCGATTTTTCAGATTTTTTGCTCAACTTCATCTTGGCTGGCTCTGCTTTTTCGGCGATGCCATGCGCGAAGAGTGAAGAGATCGATGATAATAAAGCTGCGACTGTGTGCGTGATTTTTCCGGGTTTCATAACGGGCATCAGCGCAACGCGCTGAAAAATTTAGACGCAACAGCTCCCTAAATGATTCGAGCAAAATCGCGCTATTGCGCGTGAGCGAATCGCATGTCGAGAGCGTGAACGCCGCTCAACCTGAGACGGAAATCTCGCTCAGTCAACCTCGAAAGCTTTCGGGGCTAAGGAATTTTCCCGGATTCAAAATTCCGTTTGGATCGAGAACCTCCTTTAGCTTGCGATGGAGGTCGCGCACGGCGTCGCTGGTCGCTTCCGGCCACCACCGCTTTTTCGCCAGGCCGATTCCGTGCTCGCCAGTGATCACTCCGCCCCACTCCAGCACCTGTGCGAAAAGCTCGTCGAGCGCGCCTTCAACCTTTTCGCGCACGGCCGCATCACGGTTGTAACGGTCAGCCATGACGTTGACGTGAATATTGCCATCGCCGGCGTGGCCAAAACACGCGATCGGGAATCCATGTTTCGCCTGCAACTTCTCGGCGAATTCGACAAGGTCGACAACGCGGCTGCGCGGCACGACCACGTCCTGGTTCAATTTCGTTAGGCCGGTGGCACGCAATGAATTGCTAAACTGGCGGCGCAGCGCCCACAGTTTTTCACAATCCTCCTCGCCAGTCGCCATCTCCAGCGCATTTGGTTTCTTACCCGCAAGCAATTCGTGAATCGCTTGGGCTTCGCCACGGACGCTCTCTTCTTGCCCATCAACATCGACGAGCAGATGTGCGCTCCCTGGCGGTACGATCGCTTTGCCAAGCTCTTTTCGCGCCGCTTCCAGCGTGAAGCTATCCGCTATTTCAAGCGATGAAGGCAGAAATCCTTGCGAAAAAATCCCCTGCACAGCTTCAGCCGCTTGCGACATTTTTGCGAATGCGGCCGACAACGTAGCCCTGGCTGGCGGAAGGGGCAGCAAGCGCAACGTGATTTCGGTCACGACGCCGAGCATTCCCTCCGAGCCAACGAACAGCCCGATCAAATCGAAGCCGGTTTTGTTTTTGTGAACACGTCCGCCGGTCCTCAGGATTTCACCATTCGCCAGCACGACTTCGAGACCGATCACATAATTGCGCGTCACGCCGTATTTCAAACAGCGCGGGCCGCCTGCGTTGGTGGCGACGTTGCCACCGATACTGCAATCTTTCATGCTGGCCGGGTCCGGCGGATAAAATAGTTTCTGTGTGCGCGCCGCAGCTTTTAGATCGGCCGTGATCACGCCTGGCTCAACAATTGCAACCGCGTCCGCAAAATTGATTTCCTTGACGCGGTTCATTCGCATCAGTGAAAGGACGATTCCTTTTCGCACCGGAACACAGCCGCCGACATAACCGAACCCTGCACCGCGCGCGGTGACGGGAATGTCTTCCTGCGAAGCAAACTTCAGCAGCTTCGAAACATCCGATGTCGATCTTGCGAAGATGACAACTTCGGGCGCTTCCGCGGCGAACCATTTGTCGCCGGCATGCGCGGCGAGTGTCTCAGGATCGTCGGCAACAATGTTTGCGCCTAACAAATGGCGCAGTTCGTCCGCGAGCGACATCACGCAGCGATTCGGTAATGACGCGAACGTTCCATTCGCGTCAAAAGCGGTTCGACTTTCGGATAGATCACGGGTTTACTTTCGTCCGGTCCGGCGAATTCTCTTACCGCTTCCAGCGAGTCAAATCGTAACAAAGTCACGAATTCGACTTCCTCGCCGTCTTCGCGAATGAACAACTCAGCACCGTGATAACCGGCAATGTTTCGGGTCGCAATGGCCGGAAAAATCTCATCACGCAAAAGCTTCTCGTAAGTCTCCGCATCCGCGGCTGTCGTCCAGCCGTGCCAAATCCGCGCTATCATACGTGCGATTGTTCCTTTCCACGGTTGCCAGGCGATAAATATTTCTCAGTTTCCCCACCTGCGGAGCTCCCTGAGGCGGCACAGGATTCTAGCCTGTCCACGTTCACATACCCATGATTTGGTACCCGCCGTCCACGTAAATTACCTGCCCGGTAATCGCGGCGGCGCCGTCGCTCGCCAAAAAAATGCCCGTCGCGCCAAGCTCGGCGGGATCGCAGCTGCGTTTTAATGGCGAGCGTTCCTGATAATACTTTAGCATTTGTGTGAAGCCGCTGATTCCGCGCGCCGCCAACGTCTGCACTGGGCCAGCGGAAATGCAGTTCACGCGGATTTTTTTGTGGCCCAGATCGTAGGCGAGATAACGTGCGCTCGCTTGGAGGCTGGCTTTGGCCACGCCCATCACATTGTAATGCGGCACAACTTTCTCCGAACCGTAGTAAGTCATTGCGAGAATGCTGCCGCCATTCGTCATCATTGGCGCCACTTCCCGCGCGAGCGCGACCAGCGAATACGCACTGACGTCGTGCGCGACACGGAACGCTTCGCGCGTCGTGCTTAAAAAGTCGCCTTCGAGCGATTCCTTCGACGCGAACGCTACCGAGTGCAGCATAAGATCGACATTGTCAGTTTCGCGCTTCACGTTTTCGAAAAAATTCTTGATCTCGGCGTCGCTCGAAACGTCGCACGGAAACAGCGGCGTTTTCTCTCCAAACTCGCCAACTAGTTCCTCGACATTTTCCTTCAGCCGTTCGCCTTGATAATTAAAAATCAAGCGCGCGCCGGCGTTCGCCCAAGCCCTCGCGATTGCCCACGCGATGCTGCGTTTGTTTGCGACGCCGAAAACGAGACCGACTTTTCCTGCCAGGATTCCATCTTGCATACGTCAATGGATAACAGCCAGCTTCGGCAAGCAACAAAACAAGACCAAAATTGTAGGGCAGACACTCCGCCTGCCGCGCCGCGGGTTTGCCAAGCGATGCGCTTGCCCTACATCGCCAAATCGCGATGATGGACACCATGATTGCCCGAGCCCTTTGTTTCCTTGCCGTGTTGTTTTCACTCAACCTGTTGTCGTTGGCACAAGAAGAAACTCCGCCCAGCGGATCGCGGGTTGGCGGCGCGTCCCCAAGTGCCTCGCCCGTGAACACGACGCCGCCTTTATCTTCGAGTGTTACGCCGGCGCCCGCGCCAGGTGCGCCCCAACTCACGGATGTTCTTTTCAAAAACTTGAAAGCGCGCTCCATCGGTCCGGCGGTGATGGGCGGTCGCGTTTCCGATATCGCGATCGATCCGCGCAATCCATTTGTTTTTTACGTCGGGCTCGGACACGGCGGTGTTTTCAAATCCAATGATAACGGCGTGACCTTTGATCCGATTTTTGACAAGCAACCCGCACTCTCCATCGGTGCGATCGCAATTGCGCCATCCGATTCGGATGTGCTTTGGGTAGGCACGGGCGAAGCCAACGATCGGAATTCGTCCGATTGGGGCGATGGTGTGTATCGGTCAACCGATAGCGGCGAGCATTGGCAGAATGTCGGCCTCAAGAACAGCCGGGCGATCGCGCGGATCGTTGTCGATCCAAAAAAACCGGAGGTCGCGTATGTAGCGGCAATGGGTCATTTGTGGGAGGACGGCGGTGAGCGCGGCCTGTTTAAGACAATCGACGGCGGCAAAAGCTGGAAGCTGATTTTGCAAGCCCCGGCTCCTCACAACGCGCGGACTGGCTGCGGCGACATAATTCTTGATCCAAGTAATTCTCAAATCGTTTACGCGGCGCTTTACGCGCGGACACGGACGCCGTGGAGTTTCACTTCCGGACCGAGCGTAACCGGCGGCGAAGATGTGGGCGGAATTTTCAAAAGCACGAACGGCGGGGCGACCTGGAAAAAATTGAGTGGCGGTTTGCCTGGGCAAACCGGTCGCGTTGGTCTCGCTATCAGCGCGAGCAATCCAAAAGTGGTCATGGCAGTGGTACAAAGTTACGAAGGCGGTTCGGCACTAATGACCGATTTGCGCAGCAAAAGCGGCGGCGTGTTTCGATCCGAGGATGGCGGTGAAAAATGGACGCGTACGAGCGCAATGGATCCGCGTCCTTTTTATTTTAGCCAGATTCGCATCGATCCGGCAAATGATCAGCGCGTTTACTTGCTCCAATTCGCAGTCCTCGTTTCCGATGACGGCGGAAAAAATTTCCGCGAAGATCTTTCCGAAAAAGTCCATCCCGATTGTCACGCCTTGGCGATCCAGCCGGGCACAGTTCCGCCGCAGAAACCGCCAAAGCCTGAGGACAAAAACAAGCCGCCGAAACCGCTCGTTTGTCAGCGATTGCTGCTCGGAACCGACGGCGGGCTATATCAAAGTTTTGCCGGCGGAAAAGATTGGGATCACCTGAACAAATTTCCGGCTGGAGAATTTTACCGAATCAGTTTGGACGATACGAAGCCTTACTTTCGCATTGCCGGCGGACTTCAAGACAACGAGAACTGGGTCGGGCCAAGCGGCGTCCAAAGCAAGGAATTGATTCGCAATTGCGACTGGACGGCGCTCGCTGGCGGCGACGGTTTCTATGTTCTGTTCGATCCAACCGATCACGACACGTTTTACGCGGAAAGCCAGGAAGGCGAAGTGCACCGGATCAATTTGCGTAATGGCGAGCTGCGCCGCCTGCGTCCCCAGCCACCGGAAGGCCAGCCGCGATACCGGTTCCACTGGAATTCGCCGATGGTCATGAGCCAGCACAAACCGGGCGTGATTTATCTCGGTGGGAATTGCGTCTTCAAACTAACTGACCGGATGGAAAAATATTCCGTTATCAGCCCCGACCTGACGCAAAATGATCCCAATCGCATCAACGCCACTGGAAGCGGCGCGGAAAATTATGGCGTCGTGTTTTCGTTAGCCGAATCGCCGAAACGCGCGGGATTGCTGTGGGCGGGAACAGACGACGGGCGTCTGTGGGTCACTGAGAACGAGGGCGCCAAATGGACGGAGCTGACGAACAATTTGCCGGCGCCGGCGCGTGGCCAATGGGTCACCTGCATCGAGCCGTCCAGCAGCGATCCAAACGTCGCGTATGTAGCGACGAACGCATATCGCTCAGGCGACGATCGACCGACGATTTTGCGTACCGCCGATCTCGGCAAAACCTGGCAATCGGTCACCGGCGATCTGCCCGCGAATGATCCTGTCGAAGTAGTGCGCGAAGATCCGATGAACCCGAAATTGCTCTACGCGGGCACGCATTTCGGAATCTTTGCGTCCTTCGATCAAGGTACACACTGGGTCCGTATCGGCGATGTCCCGCCGGTGCGCGTAGATGATATTCAGATTCATCCGCACACAGCCGATCTCGTCATCGCCACTCACGGTCGCAGTATCGCTGTGCTCGACGACAGTACTCCGTTTCGCGAGTTCACGCCTGAGATTGCAGCTAAACCGGTACACTTGTTCAGTATCCGTTCGGTAACCGGCGCGTATCTCCAGCCGGGATTTGCGGACGCGAATGGCAAAGGTGTCTATCGCGGTCAGAATCCGGCCGAAGGCGCGCTCTTTACTGTTTGGGTACGCGAATTCACGGGGGACGAAATCAAAATCGCAGTGACGAAATCGACTGGAGAGCCGGTCGCAAATCTCAAAGCCCCCGGCGCGCCCGGTTTTACACGATTGAACTGGGATCTGCGGCCCACCAAAGACGTGAGCATCGAATATGGTGGCGAAGATCCGAAGCGGCTTTTGCCCGCCGGCGATTACAACGCGGAACTAACTTTCGGCACGACAAAGGTAAAGCAAACCTTCCATGTCGATCTTGCCGAAGGCATCACGCCCAGGTGATCAGCGTCCGTATCCCATATTCGTACTCTTTCACTTACACCGATCGAAAAAGAGCAGGAGCAGGTGAAAGTCTGGAATTAAAGGGAATTAACACGCGATCGCGTGTCTGCCACAAACACCCGAGAGCATTTCCCAAAGCGCGTCGAGAACGCGGCGGACTGACGCGCGAACACTGTCGATGTTGTGACTGTCGATATACGACGCGAGCATTTTGCGCTCAGCTGCGGAATGCTCGCGGTCTGCTTCCATATGGACGCTGAAATACTCGTACTGCTTCGGAGTCCTAAAGCCGTAATGTTTTTTCAGGCCATCGATCTTGGATTCACAAATGGCAGGGATCTGGCTCTCGTACGAGTAAAGCGCGGCCAATCCTTCCGCTATCGAACCTTCGCCGCAAACTGAGCGAAACGTCTCGATCAAATTTTGCGTTTCCGGCTGTTTTTCCATCTTCGCAAAATCGACATCTTCAACGCCGAGGCCCTTGGCGAATTCCTTCCAAAGCTCGGGATGATTCGGCGAGCCGGCTTCTTCATCGATCAAATTGGAAAGGATCTGTTTCCGTGTCGCTTGATCGTCGCAATTCGCATGCACAGCCGAGAGATAGGTCGGGAACGCCGCGACATGATGATAGTATTGCCGGGCATAGTCCCTCAGTATCTCCTTGCTCAGCTCCCCACGCGCCCACGCGAGATAAAACGGATGTTTTAAGAGATGTTTCTCTGCAATATCGTCGTCGATCCTGTCGAGATGCTGGTTCATGATATTTGAAGGTAGCCTTTCATACAGCCACAGATTGGCACAGATTTTCACAAATGAAAAAACAGAATTCTTATCTGTGTTTCACCCGTGTCCGTCTGTGGCGGCATCTCACGCCGACTTCAAAACGTGTTTGATTCCGCGGATGGGAATCACAACCCAGTCAGGACGATTATTTAGCTCGTAGCCGATTTCGTAAACGGCTTTGTCGAGCAGGTAGGCTTCAAGCATGATTTGCAGATCCTCGGAATTTTGCGGGACGAACATGGCGCCGGCCGTGGTCTGCAAATAACTTCGCAGAAACACGCTGCTCATTTGGCGATACCAGAGATCGGCCCAGCGCTCGAGGAAAGGGACGTCTTCGGCACGCATCGCTCGCTGCCAAAGCGCGCTGTAGGATGCGTATTGAAATGAACGCATCATGGCGGAAACATCGCGCAGTGCGGAGCGTTTCAGTTGGCGCTCGCTCAATGCGCGCGCAGGTTCGCCTTCGAAATCGAGAATGACGAAGTCTTTCCCGGTGTAAAGGACCTGGCCAAGATGGTAATCGCCATGAATCCGAATCTTGGCTGCGTTTGTCTTCCGATCGAGCAGACGCTTTTCGCGCTCGAGGATTCGTTTTTCCGCGCCGAGAACCTCGAGCGCTTCAGCGCGGAAGTTCTTCGGGAGATCGTCGATCTTTTTCTCGAGCAGCCCAAAAGTTCGCCGCAACAACGTGCGCATATTTTGATAAACGGAGCGCTGCGCCATGGCGTTGAACGGCTCGGGCGCGAAGAGCCGGTCGTCAGGCGCGGATGCAAGCGCGAGATGCAATTCGCCCGTGCGCTGCGCGAGCAGCTTCGCTTTTTCCGGATAAATGCCGCCGATCAGCTCATCGAGAAGCGCAATGGGCGGCGTGGTTTCATTCTGCAAATCGGCCTTGCGACCGAGCACGCGTTCGTAATAACGCCCGACCGCGTCGAGTGTCATGGTCCAGGCGTCGGCTTCGCTTGTGATGGCGTCCTGCAGTAAACAAACCATGGTCGGCGCAGATTTTCCGCGGCGATACTCGATGGAGCCTCTGAATGCGGGCACGTTTGGAAAACGTGCGCGCTCGGTTAGGAAACGGGTTATTTCGACGTCTGGGTTCACGCCATCTTCGAGTTTCCGGTAAAGCTTGAGAAAAAATTTATCTTCGAAGAGCATCGACGAATTGCTCTGCTCGGCGCCGATTACGTGTGAGGTCGGAACAATTGCGACCTCACCAGGACGCTGGCTAATCGTGCCAATGAGATTTCCGTTTTTTCCGGCAGCACGTTCTCGATCTAAGATGAGCCGAAAAAGTTTCTCCCGAAAATCAGCGTCCCAAACCGCGTCGAACAAAATGGATTCGCGGCCATCGAACCGGGCGATGACAGCCTGCGGAGCGGATTGTGAGATCGCGCGTGCCTTGTCGCCGGAGGCGATCTTTACCGGTAACGCGTAGGTTTCGTTAGGCGCGTCGAAATAGCTCACCTCAACAAACCAAAACATCGCCGCATCAGCCTCCGGAGAGATCGTTGTTTGCTCCAGCACGCGCATGTCACGCAGATTTCTCGCCTTTGCCCCAAACCAGCGGCAGGTTCGGATGTATTCGGGCAAAATTTCGTTTTCGATGCGGACGCGTTCGCCATCATTCAACAGGATCTGCAATTCGGGACGTGCGTAGACCGTAGGCAGGGTACGTTTTTTCTCGAGCCGGCGACGTTCGCTCTGCGGCTGTAGCACAAACCAGTAATGCGAGTGTGGCCCGAGCGCCAGCACATAGCGGGATTTCTTGATGGTCGGAAATGGATTGCGGCTAAAAATCTCGACGAGTCTGCAACCGCTGAAGCGGGACAGATCCAGTTCAACCGACTGAGCGAAGCGGGAAAGATTAACGACGACCAGAACGGTTTCATTGTCGGTCTTGCGCAGGAATGCGAGCACCTTCGCGTTGTCCGGGTGAAGAAATTCGAGGGTGCCGCGCGAAAAAGCTCGGTGATTTTTGCGCATCCCAATCACCCGACGCATCCACCAAAGCAGGGAAGACAAATTCTTCTGCTGATTTTCGACGTTGACCGCTTCGTAGTGGTATTCAGGATCGATGACGACGGGCAAATGCAACTGCTGCGGGTTCGCCTTTGAAAAACCAGCGTTGCGGTCGGGGCTCCATTGCATCGGAGTGCGGCAGCCGTTTCGATCGCCAAGATAAATGTTGTCCCCCATACCGATTTCATCGCCATAATAAATGATCGGAGTCCCAGGCATGGAGAAGAGCATGGTGTTGAGCAACTCGATTTTGCGACGGCTGTTGGCGAGCAGCGGCGCGAGGCGGCGGCGGATGCCGAGATTAATGCGGGCGTGTATGTCGTTGGCGTAAACGCGCCACATGTAATCGCGCTCCTCATCGGTAACCATTTCGAGCGTGAGCTCGTCGTGATTGCGCAGGAACATGGCCCACTGGCAATTTGCCGGGATGGAAGGTGTTTGATCGAGAATGTCAATGATCGGAAACCGATCTTCCATCTGTAGCGCCATGAACATGCGCGGCATGAGCGGGAAATGGAAACTCATGTGCGCCTCGTCGCCGTTTCCAAAATAAGCGACGGCATCTTCCGGCCATTGATTCGCCTCTGCCAGCAACAGACGACCGGGAAATTTTGCATCGACATGAGCGCGCAGTTTTTTCAAGAACACGTGCGTCTCCGGTAAATTTTCACAGTTGGTGCCTTCGCGTTCATAGAGATAAGGGACAGCGTCGAGTCGCAAGCCATCGACGCCCATGCCTAACCAAAAATCGCAGACCTTAGCGACCGCTTCGTGCACAGCGGGATTATCGAAATTGAGATCCGGCTGATGTGAGTAGAACCGATGCCAGTAATACGCTTTCGCCACAGGATCCCACGACCAGTTGGATGTCTCGAAATCTTTAAAAATAATCCGGGCTTCTTGATACTTTTCCGGCGTGTCGCTCCAAAGATAAAAATCTTTGTAGCCGAGGTCGTCGACCTCGGTCGCCAAAGCCGATCTTGCGCGGCTGGGATCGCCGAGCCCGGCTACAGCTACAGCCTTCCTCGATTTTTGGAACCACGGACTCTGATCCGAGGTGTGGTTGATCACCAGTTCGGTGATCACGCGCAACCCGTGCTCGTGCGCCGCATCCAGAAAAGCGCGGAAATCATCGAGCGTCCCGTAGCTTGGATTGACGTCGAAGTAGTCGGCAATGTCGTAGCCGTCATCCCGTAGCGGCGACGGATAAAACGGGAGCAACCAAATAGTGGTGATGCCGAGCTCCCGAAGATAATCAAGCTTTTCGGTCAGCCCGCGAAAATCGCCAATGCCGTCGCCATCGCTGTCGTGAAACGTTTTGACATGCAGCTCATAAATGATCGCGTCTTTGTACCACGCTAGATCCGTCACTTGTTCGCCGGCAGTCCCCCGCATGCAATTAACTCTTGCCCACAAATCGCAGGGCGCAATCAGCGCTTTAGCAGCTGGCGCACGATCGACAATTGGCCAGCGTGCTCGAGGCCGAACAAAAAGCGGCCACGTTTTACCGTGGCCGCCTTGAACAAAATACGCGCTGCTGGCGCAAAACTACTTAGCCCTTGACCTTCATCACCTGACTGGCAACGCACTGCCATTGACCGTTGCGCTCCATCCAGGTATCGGTATAGCGGAAGGTGCGATCGAACGCTTTCCCATCTTTACCAGTGCCCTTTTCTCGTGATGTGCCTACGACGACGGCGACGCTCGGACCGTACGTGTGCACAGCCAACTTCTCGTTCACCGCGGAGCTGTAGGTATCCTTATCTTTTTTCATCTCGTTGATCACGCCGGACTTGCTCATGATTTTTCCGTCCCAATAGACGCCGGCGAAATCGTTGGCCACGAGTGTCTGAGCAACGGAGACGTCATGCGCCGCATAAGAGGCTTCCCATCGGTTCTCGTTATCTTTTAAAGTGCCTTCCACACTCATTTTCTTGGCGGGAGCTTTGGCAGCGGCTGGCGAAGCTTCCTTCTTCTGAGTCGTCGCTGCGGGGACCTCTTTCTTTTGAGGCGCGGGCGATTCAGCCGTGGCGCGTTCTTTGGGACTCGCTGCGGGCGTTTCTTCCACGGTGGCCGAAGCTTTTTCTTCGACGGATGGAGAAGGCGACTCTTCCTGCGCAATCGCCGATGCGATGAAGCTGATAACTACAACAAACGAGATGATCGATTTCATTTGAATTTTCCTTTCGTGAATTTGCGGTTTGAACGCTGGCGCACAAAATCGAACTCTCCCACTTTGGCGGCCACCCAGCGCACCATGCGCTGCGATTCGCGTTACGAATCGAATCGTATTTGGGAAGCGATTTGGCGGTCAAGGTTTATCGTGAGCGGCAAAAATAGGTTGTGCGACTGCGCCAAAAGCAGTGGACGGATACGCTACCGAACGCCTAAAATGATTTGGTACTTTCCGCTCCCGCATGAACCAGGAATCGCAAACGGCGGCATCCGTGGATGGCGAAGCCGAGCTTGAGCCAAGCACGGTAAGGGTTCCGGCGGCCAAACCAGGTGAGCCGAGTGATGTCGATCTTATGCGCGGCCTCCAGGCCGGGGATCCGGAGGCGCTTTCTCAACTTTATGACCGTTATAACGGAATCCTCAATGCGCTCATCCTGCGTGTCATTCACAATGAAGCCGAGGCAGAGGATCTGCTGCAGGAAGTGTTCATGGAGATCTGGAACCGGGCGAAGAATTTCTCCTCAAAAAAGGGTAAGCCTCTCGGCTGGATGGTGACGCTCGCGCGCCGGCGAGCGATTGATGGATTGCGCAGGAAAAAGGCCTATTTACGCGCCGGGGAGCGTCTGCAAGCCGAAACTGAGCAGCAGTCGGGTGCCCGGGTGCACAATGTGACTGAGACAGCAATTCACTCTGACGACGCCCGTTTCCTCATGGGCCGGGTGATGAATTCTTTGCCGGAAGCCCAGCGAACGACCGTTGAACTGGCATTTTTTTACGGTATGAGCCAGCGCGAAATCGCCGCAAATACGAATACACCGTTAGGGACGGTGAAAACCCGCCTTGAACTAGGCCTGAAAAAGATCCATGACGCGCTTAAGGAGTTAAGACATGAATTTTAAGGAATTCCAGAACCGCTCACGACTCTACGTGATCGGCGCCCTCGAGCCAAATGAACTGGACGAGTTCGAAGCGGCCCGTAAGGAATTTGGGACGAAGGGCGAGGACTTCATCAACGAATGCTATACTTTGCATGAAGCCTTTGCCCTCAGTCTCAAGCCCGCGAAGTCATCAGCCGCCATGAAGGAACGCCTCATGTTGATGGTAAAAGAGCGGAAGCGGCGGGAAGATTAGCCGGTTGGTTCATCCATGACTCCAGTGGTCTCCCGCAAAATAAATTCCTGCAAAAAGCCGTAGAAGTTTATTTGGAATAAACTCAGGTCGCGCCGCGACCCGATCGGCGAGCGCTCGTGATCGCATAGCTCGGTTTCGGTGAAGTTGCATCGGGCTGCGATCGCCAGCCGGGCTTGATTGAGCGTATTCAACCAGGCGTCGGCGTGCTGCATAGGAATGCGCAGCGTACAGTTGTTAACCGACTTTTCCTTGCCGTCTAATTGCTCCAAGTCGCCGGCGACGGTTTCGGTGGCGCTCTGAAAAAGACGCCGCAGCTCCGGTTCGACATACAGTTTCCACTCGGCGCAAATTTCCTTTTCGCTGGCACCAGCCGGCGCGGTAAAGAGCCGCTCACGCGCTGCGGGCGAGTCTTCCGTGTTCGTGCTAGTGGGAATTTGCCGCAATAGCTCGGCCAGGAATGGATCGAGATCGGATATTTCGAGCTCGTCGTCTCGCCGGCAAATTTCCATATTAGATTTTTTCGAGCGTGGCGAGCAAGAGATGACCATGAAGCTGTTGAACGTATAGCTCGGCCCGTTCCCGGGCGCCGCTCCAAAGAATGGAACGCCCCTTGTGATGCACTTCCAGCATGTGGCGCTCGGCTTTTTCCCGCGGGTAACCGAACACCCGCTGGAAAACCATCGTCACATAAGTCATGAGATTGACTGCGTCGTTATGCACGACTACTTGCCACGGCGCGTCCAACTCCTCTTTCCCGCGTGTTTCCTTTTCCAACCCAGGCCGCTCCACTGTTGCAGGACTGGCTTTCTCATCCAGAACGTCCGTCGAGCTCGCACGCCAGCTCATGCAAAAATGCTAACACACCAGCCGTTCAGTTCAAACGACCTGCGCCTTGTAAAATCCGCTGTTGTGTCATTTCCATTTTCCGCGTCTCGCTTTTCCCTCGCTCACTAAAGCCGTGCAAATGGAGCAGTCCGTGCACGACATAGAGCCGAAGCTCTTGAGCGAGGGAATTTCCAAAACGCCGAGCATGAAGTCGCGCTGTCTCCACGCTGATAAAAATTTCGCCGTGTTGAAATGTGAGCACATCGGTCGGCCCACTTTGACCGAGAAATTGTCGATGCAACGAAGACATCCGGCGATCAGAGACAAGGTAAATGAAAATCTGGTGCAGCTTCGTTAAGTTTGTTGCGGTGCGTTTGCGAATTTGCAGACAATAACGCACGGCTCGCCGGGCAAATTCTTCAAGGTCGACAGCGTTCACCGAGACCATTCGCTGCAAGTTGCGAGTGCGAATTTCGGGAATCGCCATGTGAGCTCGACCATGCCTCATGAGGTCCGTCGCGCTCCGTCGAGCGCTCTGAGAAGCGCGTAAACAATTTCGAGCCGCGGCATCTGCGTCCCCGCCGCGGAAGCGCGCCGGAGTGGCTCGCCCCAAATCGCTTCGATCTCGAGCGGGCGCCCCGCTTCCCAGTCAAGCAAAGTGGACGGTTTGTACTTACCCATGGTCTCGGTGCGTTTGATTTGCTCTTCAAGGACGTCGGGCGTCAACGCGAATCCGCACTGGTTTGCCGCTGCAATTGTTTCCTCCATTAATGCAATCGTAGCGCGGCGAAGATCCTTATCCTCCAGAATTGCGGCTGTGTCCGCGCCGCCTGCTAAGATCGACAATCCGTTGAACGGGATGTTCCAGACAAGCTTGCGCCAGTGTTCCAGCGCGAGATCCTCCGTCACGCTGCACGTTACTCCAGCGCTCTTGAATTCCACGGCCACCGCATGCGTACGCGGTTGCGACGCGCGCCCGTACTCGCCGATCACGATGTGCCCATAATCGTAGCGTTGCACCTTCGTTCGCGAGGGCCGGGTCAAACAAACAAAACAAAGCCCGCCCAGCACGCGCTGCGCGCCGAAATGCTTGGCCAGAAATTCTTCGTTGCCCAAGCCGTTTTGTAGAGTGAGCAACGTTGTCTGCTCATGCAGCAGCGGCGGAACAAGGTCGAGAATCTCCGTATTCGATGTCGCCTTGACCGCAATCAAAACTAAATCGCACGGGCCGATTTCCTTGGTCGAGCTGTAGCAGTTGATTTTTGAAATGTGAATGTCTTCACCTGGACCGCGAATTCTCAAGCCATAACGCCGGGCTTCACTCAAATCACCGCGCATTAGGAAATGCACGTCGGATCCAGCCGCAGCAAGTTTGCCGCCGTAATAGCCGCCAATGGCCCCAGAGCCGATGACTGCAATCTTCAGCATTTAACGGTTTAGCGACCTAGAGATTTAACGATTCCTTTTGGCCGTGGTGAGCGACGCGGAGAAAATTCTCAATAGCTGCTCACATTCGGACATTAGCGGCCTGACTATCCTTGTTTTCACTAATTCCGATTCGTGCAATAGCTCGAACCAGAAAACTGTCTCGTCCGCTTCCTCGGTCACCACGTTGATTTTCGAGATGAAATCGGCACACGAGCGTGCTCGGCAACTGGCGCGGTAATTGGCTGCTAAAGAAGTTCCCGACCGAAGAAATTGTCGGCCGATGATCCTTGTCGCCTCGTCTTTCGGAAGCTGCGCGAAGGCGTTGATAATACGAATGGCGAATCTTTTTGTCCTGTCCTGTAACTCTTTGGCTCGATTAAGTGTATTCATACTCAATCGTTAAATCATTAAATCGTTAACTCGTTAACTACTTTCACGTTGGCGGCCTCTGTTCCGCCTGGAAGTTCCGCGTAATGAGCCGGGCGCCTTTACTAAAACTGAAGTAGGCCCACGCCCAGTGAAAGAGCACGATCAGTCGATTGCGAAAACCAACTAGAAAAATGATGTGCACAAACAACCATGCCACCCACGCCGGGAGTCCGCTGAGATGCAACAGCTTCAGGTCCGCTACAGCTTTGTTCCGACCAATCGTTGCTATGTTTCCCTTGTCCCAGTACCAAAATCGCTGCGGCTTGCGACCCTCGATCATGGCCAGAATATTGGCTGCGGCGTGACGGCCTTGCTGCATCGCCACCGGCGAAACGCCGGGCAGTGGCTCACCGGTTTGATGTGAAAAATTCGCGAGATCGCCGATCACCTGAACTTCCGGATGACCGGGAATCGACAGATCATTATTGACGATCACGCGGCCCACTCGATCTACCGGAGCGCCCAGCGAGCGCCCAATCGACGATGCGTTGTTACCGGCCGCCCAGATTTTCACGCGACACGGAATGAATTCGCCGGCTACCTCCACTCCACTCTCAGTGACATTGGTCGCGCGCACGCCCGTGCGCACTTCCACGCCAAGATCGACGAGCTGTTTCATCGCGCTGGTCCGCAAATCTTCCGGATATCCGGCAAGCACGCGCGCCTCGCCTTCGATCAAAACGACCCGGGCATTCGACGGATCGATGTGTCGGAAATCCCTCGCCAGCGTGTAACGCGCGATCTCCGCGATCGCGCCCGCCATTTCCACACCGGTTGGTCCGCCGCCGATAATGACAAAGGTCATCGCAGCTCTGCGCGCCGCTTCGTCAGTGATTTTTTCTGCATACTCAAACGCCATCAAGATTCGGCGCCGAATTTCGATCGCGTCTTCCAAACTTTTCAGGCCGGGCGCGAGTTTTTCCCATTCCGGATGCCCGAAATACGAATGGCGCGCACCGGTTGCGAGGATGAGAAAATCATAATCGATGTCGCGATCGCCGATGTCGATTTTCTTTAAATTGACATTGACCGACTGAACCTCGGCCAGAATGACCTCAACATTTTTGTATTTCCTCAGAACGCCGCGAACCGGGGCAGCGATATCGGCTGGCGACAGCGCCGCCGTCGCAACTTGGTAAAGCAGCGGCTGAAAAAGATGATAATTGGTCCGATCTATCACCGTTAGATCGACATTCTCGCGAGCCAGTTTCTTGGCCGCCTCCAAGCCGCCGAAGCCAGCGCCAACAATAACAACACGCGGCTTCATTGTGGCGACGTTTTCCATCGGCAGCAATTGTAGGGCGTTTCTGTGAAACGCCAATCCTCCGTTCGCGTCTGACACAGACGCCCTACAACCGGAAAACCATTTGTGATCAGACGCGCGCCCACCTATCTTTCGCGCCTCATGCCGAAACCCATTGCCCGTAGCAAGACCAAGAAATCCGTCGCAAAGCGTTTTAAAATCACCGCACGCGGCAAAATCTTGCGCGCGCAATCGTCACGGCGTCACTTGCTCTCGGCCAAAAATGCGAAACGCAAACGGCAGTTAAGCAAAATGGCACGAGTCGATAAGACGGACGAGGCGCGGATCAAGGCGAATCTGCCGTACGCGTGAAGCAGTACCGGCAGTCAGTCCGCACGAAATGTGGCACCAGTTTGCAACTTGCAGCTGCGGCATGCGCGACTTGCAAAGGCGCGCCACTACTGCCGACGCTCATGGAGCGCCGCTACAACGGATCTCAATCTACCGGAACTGCGGCGCTGGCGGCGGTAGGCCTTCATCGCGTTCGATCGGATTAGCCCGCATTTGCGTGGTAGTCGTCGTAGTGGTACTTACCCATTGGCGTCTTGCCTCGAACGAATCCGGCGCTGGTTCCGGACTGTAAAGATCGCGGCGAGTTACCAGCGTCGTGCACGAACTCGCCGCTGCCAACAAAACCATCACCAAAATCAGCGGAAACCATTTCACGGCAACGATGCAATCAAAAGTGCGCGACCCTGTCAACGTAGGACAAATGTAGCCACACGAATGTTCTTCGATTTGGCTTCAAGATTCCTTCGTCATTCGCAATTTGTGCTTCGTCATTAGTCGTTGCGCGATGTCGATCTTGCGCCGAAATTTTCTCTCCGTCAGGGGCTATGGATTGAGAACTGACGAATCCCGCCAGGGCAGGAATGCAGCAACGGTAGTCTGATTCTCCTTGCCGTAGTTCTCTGGCGGACTTTTTGCGGTAGGGCGCGGCACTGTAGCCACCGTGCTGTAGGTAGTACGGAAACCGGCCGCAGGCCGGTGGCTACAATTCCACGATGAAACTTCTCAAAGTGAAAACCGCGCGGTTTGCGCAAGTAGTAAAGCAATGCGGGCGGCCGGAAGTTTGCACGTTATGGCAAAAACCGGGACAAGATCGATATTTGCAATCGCAAATTAAAAACAATCGCGTCATGACAATTCAAAAGAGCGAGAGTGGTGTCGAATTCGGTATGGTCGGGTTTAAGGAGCGCAAGGGCGCAGGTTATTTGGTGTTTCCGAAATCGTTGAAGCGTTTTGAAAACAAGCGGATTATTGGAATCAAATGGGAGCTGGTGCATTGAACAATGACTAACGACGAGCGCGTCCGTTATTCGCGACACCTCATCATGCCGGAGGTGGGCGCTGAGGGACAACGCCGTTTGAACGCGGCGCGAGTTCTGTGTATCGGCGCTGGCGGACTGGGATCACCTGCTGCGCTTTATCTCGCTGCGGCCGGCGTCGGAAAGATTGGGATTGTCGATCTCGACGATGTCGATCTCAGCAATTTGCAGCGGCAAATTTTACACGGAACAAAGGACGTCGGCCGAAAGAAACTGGATTCGGCGCGCGACCGTTTGCACGACATCAATCCACACATTGGCATCGCGTTACACGAGTGCCGACTCTCCGCTGCGAACGCCGCCGATATAATCGCAAATTACGACATCGTCATTGACGGGTCGGATAATTTTCCGACGCGCTATCTGTCGAATGACGTGTGCGTTTTTGCGGGCAAGCCGAACATTTACGGCGCGGTTTTTCGTTTCGACGGGCAAAGCGCCGTTTTTGCTCCGCATTTAGGGGGGCCTTGCTACCGCTGCTTGTTTCCTGATCCTCCGCCGCCGGAAAGCGTTCCAAATTGTGCGCAAGCGGGAGTGCTCGGCGTGCTGCCTGGAGTCATCGGAATGATTCAGGCGATTGAAGCGATCAAATTGATTCTAAACGCCGGGGAACCGCTCATCGGCCGCTTGCTGCAGTTTGACGCGTTGAAAATGAAGTTCCGCGAATTTAATGTGCGGCACGATCCGCAATGTCCAGTCTGTGGCGATCATCCCACGATCACGGCGCCGATTGACTACGAACAGTTTTGCGGAATCGCTGCGGATGTGCCCGCAATTTCAGTCCAGGAATTGAAGCGAAAGCTCGACGCGGGGGAGCCAATCCAACTGATCGATGTGCGCGAGCCGTTCGAAAACGAAATCGCGAAAATCGACAATGCGCGATTGATTCCGCTGGGCGAATTGCCTGGCCGTCTGGACGAACTCGATCGCGAGAGTTACCTGGTGGTGCATTGCCACACCGGTATGCGCAGCGCACAGGCAGTACAATTGTTGCGAGGAGAGGGTTTCCTGAATGTTTTCAACCTCGAAGGCGGAATCGACCGGTGGTCGGGCGAGATCGATCCGACGGTACAAAAGTACTGAGTCCTACTTTAGCACCGATGCGAGTTCGTCGGCGTCTGGGAGGTCGTCCCATTTTTTCAGCAACGCGCCGTCTCGGCCGAAAACGAACACACGAAACGCTGTGTCGCCTTTCGACAAACCAAGTTGTGCCGCGACTTCGCCATCGAAATCGGCGACAACGTGCACATCGAGACGCGCGTCGCGCGCGATTTTCAATTGGTCATAGCGCTGCTGAAGGCGCTGCGCCTCCGTACCGAGCCGACGCCGCACGAGCGCAGTCAAAATCGTGCGAACAGGGTTGCTGTCTTTTTTCTCGAAACCCACAACGGTGACCATGCGATACGTCGGGTTGCCGAGACAATGATCCGGTATCCGATCGCCAATCATACGCGCCCGATCAGCGTCCGATTCTGTCGTGAGGACAACCGTCGTAACATGGCCGTCATCGGTGTTAAATGTATTCCCGTCGACGTCCAAAAATTTGAGCGCATAGGTTTGACCGACCGACAACTCGGCGATCGCCGCGGCCGGAACCAAAACAATTGCCGCGACGAAAAAAAATTGGAGTGCGCGCGATTTCAAGATAAGCACGTTTGCGATGATCGGGCGTGGTGACAAGCTCCGGGTTTGGATGTCGATCTTGTCTGTTGTCACCCTAGGTGCTTGTGACCGAATGGTGACATCGCGCGAAGCGCAGCTCGTTAAGGAAGCAGACGCGAAAGCTGCGCAGGGCGATTTTTTGTGGGCAATTAACCTTTACGAAGCGGCGCTGGACGGCACGCCCCAATCGGCGGAGGTGCATTACAAACTTGCCTTGCTCTATGACGATAAAATGAACGAACCACTCCATGCTCTGCATCACTTCAAACGCTATTTGACGCTCAATGCGAATGGCAAGCATGCCGACGAAGTCCGAGGTTTCATGAAACGCGACGAAGTCGTATTGGCCACCAGTTTGTCCGGCGACTCGGTCCTCACGCGGGAGGATGCAGCGCGGCTGCGCAATGAAAACCTGAGCTTGCGGAAACAGCTGGAAGAGCACCAGCCCAAACCACGCTCCGCGACCGCAGAAAAATCGCCGGCTCGTCATTCGGACTCGGAACAAAAGAAATCGGGCGTACGCACGTACGTTGTCGAGGAAGGTGATACTCTGGCTTCAATTTCGAGGAAATTTTATAAGACATCATCACGCTGGAAGGAGATTCTCGACGCAAACAAGAAAAAAATCGATGATCCGGACAATTTGAAAGCCGGGCAGAGATTGAGCATTCCGAAGGAGTAAGCGAAACTGGTCGAAGATCGACAATCAAACCCTGGAGCTATCCACGGAAATGACAAAACTCATCAAGCGAATTGCTTCGGACGTCGGCTGGCTACCAGTGAGTTTTGCCAACGTCTATTTCATCGGGCGGCCTGGCGGAAAATGGGTACTGGTGGATGCCGCGTTGCCCCACCGGGCAAGCGAAATCATTGAAGCTGCTGAAGCAAGGTTCGGCGGCGGAGCGCGCCCACAATCCATCATTTTGACGCACGGACATACTGACCAGGTCGGTTCAGCACTGACTCTAGCTGAAACGTGGGACGTTCCGATCTATGCGCACAGATTCGAGCTCCCGTTCTTGACCGGCAAATCGCCTTATCCGCCGGCGGACCCAACGGTTGGCGGTGCGGTTGCATTTCTCTCGCGATTTTTTCCCGCACGCTCGCGCAACTTGGGCGAGCGGGTGCGCGAACTGCCGCCAGGCGAAGTTCCCGGAGCAACAGATTGGGAATGGCTCCCCACTCCTGGTCATTCGCCCGGACACGTCTCGCTATTCCGAAGTTCGGATCGCGTACTCCTGGCGGGCGACGCTTTTGCAACAGTGAACATGGATTCGTGGAGCGGGTTGATCAACGGCCGGCAAAAGCTGTCGCGGCCACCGACACCGTTCACCATTGATTGGGAAAAGACCCGTGCGTCGATCAAAGAGCTGGCGAGCTTGCGGCCCAACGTAGCGGGTTGCGGGCACGGCATTCCGATTTACGCTTCGGATTTGCCGGACCGAATGCAGGCATTTGCGGAAAATTTCCGCGCGCCGCACCGAGGGCGTTACGCGCGACGGCCGGCGCAAACTGACGAAAACGGAATTGTCGATCTTCCACCCGCGCCGCTTGATCCGGTCCCGTTGGCAACGGCAGCAGCCCTTTTATTTCTCGGCGTCGCGATCGGGGCCGGGTATCTCGACGAAAAGGAACGCTGAATCCAACCAACCCTGTAGCCATCGCCCTGCGGGCGGTCACGCGCGACGGTTCACCCGCGAAGCAGCGCCAACCAGCATCGTGTCTAGTCTATAATGCTTGGCAATTACGAGATGGTTTTTAAGGAGGAGGAGGAGGAGGAGCAGCAGCAGCAGGGGGAGCAGGTGGAGGGCGAACCGTTGTCGTCGTGTCTCTTGGCTGCGAACCAGTCGTCACGGCGTCAGTTTTCAGCGTTTCTCTGGGCTGCGAACGAGCGGGCCTGGGCGTTGGCATCGGATGCGCCGCGATATTTTGATCGAGCGCGTCTTGGTTGGTGAGATCGGCCAGGCCTCCAGGCGGCGGATTGTTCTGCTGATTCCGGACTTCATTCCAAATGAGATTCCATTCCGGCAACGGCGGGAACCTCGTGAAAAGCGGACCTTGGGTGATTTTTTCAAGATTGATATGCACCGCATTTGGCGGAAAGCTTCCATCGGGCCGGATAATAAATTCATCTCCCGGAAACAGCTTGACACATGGCGCGCCTGCCTGGGCGTGTCTACGCGAGACACACGCTTTTCCTTCTACGATGATAATCTTCGAGTAGGCATTGTGGCCGGTTGAAAAGAGCGCCGTAAAACCGGTGACTGCCACACTTGCCACCGGCATATTGATCTTTATTTTGCCTGCGCTTTTCGGCACCTGCAGGAGAATCGTGCCGCTGTCGAGGTCGATCGTTTTCGCTTCTTCACTGAAGCTGAAGATGGTGTTAGCACCGAGGCGGGTGATAGTTGCGTTGGTAAAGGTAAGTTCTGCGCGCGACTCAGTACCGGTCCTTACGGCGGTTCCGGGGCGGACAGTTTCGTTCAAAGCAACGGCCCGCGCCGCGATATGTGGCGGCAGCAATCGCACATCGCGAACCACCACCGTGACGTGCGCTTCTTTGTTTTCGACGGCACGGGCGAATGGAAACAACGCAAGCAGGATGGCCAGCGCGAAGAGAATTGTTATGAGGCAGGCGTGGGGAGAAACGCGTCTCATAATCGCATCCCCACCCTATTAGGTCCACCCGACAGTTAACGCAAACACAATTGTCGGTCTACCATCGACAGAATTTTGAAGTGCGCGGACATGTCCGCGCTTTTGGGCAGGATCGCCGCACTCCAAATCCTGGTTTCTAAAATTTCGCAGTTAGAGTTATCGCGCCGCCTACATTCGCCACGCTGTAATCAAACACGTCGTGGTTCGAATCGCTCCGCGTGAGTGTGGCGATGGCACTTACGCTCCACCAATGTGTCAGTTCATAACTTGCCGTCAGGAAAAGGATCTCGCTGAGATCGGTGCGATCATTCTCATGATAATCCCGAACGACCACCCGACCCACGGCGTTGAGCGAAAGGGCGCGCGTAACGTGTACTAAGTACCCGGCATAAGCCTCATAATCATTCCGGCGCGGCGCCTGATGATCCGCTGCCACGCTGATGTTCGCGTCCGCGCCTAACGAGAGCTGTTGCGCCCGGCCAAAGCGGAAAGGAATCTCGGCATTGAAAATAAGAGCGTGGTTCGTGAAGAACTCGTCCAGCACGCGATCGGAAAAAGTGAGTCGATTAAAATCGTACTCACCTCTCAGAACGAGGTTATGAAATTGAGGCAGGTAGTAGATCAGCCCAGCCTCGACGTCGAGACTTCCAAAATCAAAGTCGTTGTGATGGTTGTAGTAGAAGAATTGCTGCCGGACATCGGCAAATCCGTAAAGCGTGTTGACGATGCGCGGCTGGTAATAAACCGCGGCCACTGGCGCGCTAATAATGTCGTGCTTTTCCCCGTGATCGGTCAGTGCCACATTCGAGGTGTAGAAAACTGGTGAAGCGAGGGAGACTGTCCAAGGTTGATAACGCTCAACTCGCTTGAGCACTTCCTGCTCGCCTAGATCGGCGTCGTTCGGACTGGATACCGCATGGTCATCCGTCGTTCCCTGTGGTGAAACGCTGGGAATGAATGGCGCTTGGATCTGGCTCTGGGTCAGCTGCGCGATATTGGCCTGAACGGTTTGCGCCTGAAGGCCAAGCTGCGTTCCGATGAGAAACAATCCGCAAATGATGGAAGTAAAGATTTTGAGGCGGGGCAGCTCTAATAAGAACGTCGGCCGCACCTGGATTCCTGTAGGGGCAGCCGTGTCGGCTGCATCAGGTTTTGCAGGCGACACCTCCGCCAATTCGCCGGTCGGACGAATCGGTCCCGCGGCGGATCGGACGGATTCGTCCAAGCCTGCCTTCACAGGACCTGACAAGACACCTTTTGACATAGGCTACGGTGCAAATGACCGCGCGCTTGCCAGCCGTGGCGGATTGTCGGCGCGATCGCGCGCGTGCCGCGTGTCCACGGTACCACGATCCGCTTTCAAGCGACCACCAGCATTGGTCCGCCTGGAATTACTCGAATTAGTCGCGCTCTTGGAAGGCGGAATTGTGATCTTTCCACCTGGTCCAGGCGCAGCCGCATCGAGCAGGGAAAGCAACTGCGTGGAGCTGCCAACGTTGATTGTGGAACTGGTCGTCTTCCCGTTGGGGACCGCAGGTTCGCCACCTTTTTGCCGCGCTCCACCCAATCCGCCATTGACTTTGCCGGACGACGTAACCTTCGCGCTCGATAAAGTTAGGGCACCTGTGTTTGCCGCGCCGCCAGGGGGCGAGGTCGGAGGATCACTGAACGGCGGCGCGCTTGCCAGTGGTTGTGGGCTGCTGGCGCCGTTGCCACCAAATGTCCCGTTCGCTGGATTGGTCCCGCCAAACCCCGAGTAATTGGGATTATTCGTATAGACATTGGCTGGGAGCCCGTCGGCACCACGAATCGTAACAAGCACCGACGGTTGAATCGTGATCGTGTTCGCCGCAAGATTGGCTGCCGTGCCGCTGCTTAAGGTAACATTTGCGACAAAATTCAACGTACCGTTGCTGCCGGGCGCATAAAGCTTCAGCAGCGTATTGGCAGAAATTGCCCCGCCGCCGATGGTGAGTGTGCCGTTGTTACCGAACACACCAACTTTGACGACATCGGCACGGACGCTGGCATTGCTGAACGTGATCGCTCCATCTCCGTCAATCGTGCCGAGGAACGTCCCGCCGACGCCATAGTTACCGCCGTTGAAATTGATCGCAGCGCCCTTCGCCACTCCGTTGCTGCCAAGAATTTCAAATGTCGCGTCGGTGGTGACGGTGACGGTGCCAGATACGTTCATGTTGATGCTGGCGTTTCCGCCGATCGTACCACCGTTACTGTTATTAATCGTCACATCAAGGGCACCACCAACGGAAATATTGGCCGCCGCCAAATTGATCGTGGCATTGCGGCCGATGGTTCCAGGGGGGGTCCCGCTGGGACCGTTGTTGTTGTTTATGATATCGAAGAACGCGTCACTCTGAGCGTTAATATTGCCAGAGGCAGCGACGTTCAGAGCGGCGTTTCCGCCGATGTGGCCGGCGCCATTGTTATCAATTTCAACGTCAAGCACACCACCAGTCGAAACATTACTGGCATTCAGGTTGATAATGGCATCCGCGCCGATAGTTCCACCACCCAAGAAGCTGGTGTTGTTAAAGCCAGTGTTCTGAATATCAATAAACGCGTTGCCCTGAGTCACGAGATCGCCAGCTACGGTGACGTTGTTAGAAGCGCTGCCGCTGATGTTGCCGCCTGCGTTGGTACTAATAACAGCGTCGAAATTTCCCCCGACGGAAACGCTCGCCGCCTTCAGGTTGAGAGCGACATCCCCGCCAATCGTTCCCCCGCCACTACCGTCGTTCCGGTTCGAGACTAAAAGAAACAAACTCTCCCCCGCGGCCTCACCTGTCGCTGCATTGTTGTGAGTGGTGAGGGCGCCGCCAATGTTGAAAGTGAGGTTGCCGCCCGAACCGATCGACCCGCCGTTGCGGTTGCTGATGAAGGCACTAATCGAACCTGCCGCGAGGCCTCCTCCGGTCGTAACAGAAATATTACCGCCCGTGCCGATATGGCCACCATCGTTATTCGCAACGAGCAGGGACAATGCGCCGCCGCTGTTAATTGTGAGGTTTCCGCCTGTGTTCAGCGTAATGTTGGCTCCGTCACTCAGACTACCGTTCATGGAATTATCTACATCGACCATGAGGGTGTTCCCTGTGGTGAGATCGGTGCCGGCAGTGAGGTTGACGTTTAGACCGGAACTGATTCCTCCGTTGTGTCTGACAATACTCAGATCGTTCAGAATAGTCAGGGCTTGGCCTGCGGTAATGGCCACATCACCAGTGGAATTGACGGCTGTCTGATCTGAGGTCTCTCCACTCCAGGTAAAATCACGAAAGGCGTTAAGCGTGATCGTAACCGCTTGAATCGGTGCGGTGCCAGCGCCCCCGATTTGCATATTGCGGCCCGAAAGGGCAAAGAAATCTTCTGTGGTGATATTTGAGGTTGTAAACATGTCGCGCTCGGCAAAGAGGCGCACTTTACTCGTTGTGCTGATATCGGAGCCGAGTGTGAGATCGCTACTCGCACCGCGGGCGTAAATGTTTAAATCGTGGAAGCCCGAGAACGAAATTTCAGAGCCGAGATTGATTGGACCCTTTTGCGTCGCGAGCAGGACCCCTTTCAGGCCTGCAAACGTGATCGTGCCGCCAGGAGCTCCAGACGTAATCCCGTGGATGGCGATGAGGCCGAGATCAATCGGGCCATTTGTTGTGTCGATGGTCGGGTTACCCGCCAATTGGAGTGAGATAAATTTGAAAACGGCTGCTTGGTTGTTGCCTTGAATTTGATTGTCGAAGCCACTCGCTATGTCGAAAGCTGAAGTCGACCCAAAGGCAAAGGCAGACACTGGCCCGTCGATAGCGCGACCTCGATAGATCACACCTGAATTGGTCACGCCATTGGTCGTAATCGTTGGATGCGTCACAATGGTGGTCCCATTGTTAATGACATACGGAACGGGCGACCTGATTACCGGAGGACCGATTGGCGACGGTGTGGGCGTGAAGGCCGGGTTCGCTGTAACGTTTTGAACGAGCACATCGATCGGGTCGAGCGGGTTCTTCGAAGGCAACAGGTTCAGCGTTCCGGCTAACTCCTCTGCCAACTGCTGATTCACCACATCCAAAATTAACGGCAGGTTCGCTAGATCGGGAAAATCGATGATTAACTGCGAGGTCTCGAGGACCAGTTGCACATTAAACTTTGTCGGCTCGGTAATGTGCCCGTCAGCGGTCATCATTACCATTTCTCCCGCGTGCACAGTCACCGCTTTTTCAGGGTGACCAGCGGGATAAAAAGTGCCGATTCCCTCGAGCACCATGAATTTTGTGGGCGGGCCTGTTGCAAAGAGGGCAGTGCCGCCCATAACGGCAGCTGTGACCGCTGCAGTGTTAATCGTGGCAGGAGGGGCTTTCGACGGCACCTCCAGAAGAATGGCTCCCTTGGTCACATTTAGCTCCCGAGCTCGTTCGTTGAAACTGAAGATCGTGTTTTCGCCGAGCCGGGTGACGGTGAGATCGGCAAAGGTCAACTCCGCACGCGATTCAGTGCCGGTCCGCACGGCAGTCCCCAGGCCAACGTTGTCGTTTACGGTCGCGGGTCGCGGCGCTGCGTTCGAGGGAAGCAGCCGCACGTCGTGGATCACCACGGAGACGCGCGCAGATCTCAAAGGCGCTCCATTCGACAATGGTCCCGCTGCCAGGAAACAGACCAAGAGTAAAACACCAAATCGCGTTTTCGACGCGCTGCGGGTGAAGATGCGGTATGTTCTTTTCATCGTCGCACCTCAGCCAGAGTCCGGGCAGGTGTTGAGTTCGGGATTGGGCTCGGCCCCGGTAACGTAGAATCAGAAGCCACCGCGCCCGTGGCAGTGGTTGTTGCCGGATTAACAAGCGTGACGGCTGTTCCACCGCCAAAGATGACCAGATTTGTGTCGATCAAAATCTTTCTAGACTTCTCCCGTTGCTGTTGCTGGCTTGCAGCTGCGATCAATTTTTCACTTTGCAGCGGCGGGAAATCGCGAATCAGCCGGCACGTTTTCACGAACCGGTCCACGTCAAAATCCACTGGATCACTCAGGGCGGCATTTGGATTTCCAAATACCATTTGGCCTGGATCAACAAGGACGGAGTCGCCGAGATGGCCAGGGCGATAAAGGCGAACCGTGCCCTCGAGGACCACCAATTTAAAAATTCGCGGCTGGTACTCGAACACTGCGGTAGCACCAGATATGACCGCAGCGACGTTTGCCGCATGAATCTTTATGCCTTTTGCGCCATTCGAGGCCTGGATGAGCACTGCGCCTTGAACCAAATCGCAGTCACTTTTGCGTTTGAAATTGAAAAGAGCATTCGCGTTTAAGCGGGCAACGATCTGGTTGTCAAACGTTAGTTCCGCCCGCGAATCGCCGCCGGTTCGCACAACGGTTCCCTCGCGCACGGTATCCTTCAATGCAGCTGGATGTTGAGCCGCGCTGGTTGGAAGCAAATCGACCTTGTGAATGATTGCCGTGACACGCGCTTGATCAAGAGGACCGCCATGGGTACAAATCGGCAGCGAAATCGTGAAGATAGAGATTGTCGCGAAGCGCTGAAAACGTCCTTTTGCCAAGGTTTTGTCCACAAATGCGGACGCTTTTTTGAGACTTGGCAGTTGTTAGGTCAAGCTTTTTCCAAAGAGAGTTACAACCAGTTACAAGGGTTACAGAAGTGAAACAGTTAGAAGGGCTGCAAAACCACAACCTTGTAACGATGTAACCATTTTAACCCTTTTAACTCTTCTGTTCACAAAATTCCGAGCAAGCGCTGTTGCCATGGCACGAGCAGGCCGCAGGCGCTCGATTCATCCGCTGCAATCCTCTCAAGCGCGCCGCGCGAGGCAATGAAGCTCGGTTCCAAGTCGTGTTTCGTTGCCGCGTGATCTCGCCGCTGCTTTAACTCCTCTGCTCTCCGCATAATTTCCGCAGTCGGTCGAACACCGGAGCGACGGCGCAGAACCGGCCAATCTTTCTCCGGCAAGTCCAGCGCGCGTTCGCCCGCCTCGCGAAATGCGCGCCGGCGACGCGCCGAAAAATGTTTGTAGTCCGGAACTTCACCCGCCACAAAACTCTCGGCGGCGCTCAACAGTTCCCCATTCTGCAAAATGTGAAAGGGCGGGCGATCGACTGCTTCGGCTTCCTTTTCGCGCCATTGCCAAAGTTGTCGCAACACCGCGGCTGCGCGGCCGCGCAATGCACCTGCGCCGGCAATGCGCCACGCTTCATCGGGGTCACGCGCGCGCGACACAGCGCTTTGCTCGAGCGCACGCTGGCACGATTGCCGAAACCAATCCGATCGACATTGTCGATTTAACTCCGCCTCCAAAGAATCGGCCAGCGGCAACAAATAATGCGTGTCATTGATCGCGTATTCTTCCATGCGCGCAGGCAGCGGACGCCGGCTCCAGTTGGCTTTCTGCGAACCTTTGGTGAGCCGAATTCCGAAATAACGCTCCACCAGCGCGACCAAACTGAACTCGCGGATCCCGATTAGTCGCGCGGCGATCACCGTGTCGAAAATTTGTTTGGGCGCGAAATCCAAACTGCGCCGCAGCAATCGCAAATCGAAATCGGCGCCATGTAGCACAGTTTCTTTGTTCGCAAGAGCAGCGCAAAGCGGCCGAAGGTCTACATTGGCCAACGGATCGACAACGTAATCGTGTCCCGGCTCGCCACGGGACGAGTCCGTCCGATCCGCCACAGGACGGATTCGTCCGACCGGCGAACTGGCGGACACGCTAATCTGAAGCAGACAAAGTTTCTCCCGATAAGAATGAAGACTGTCCGCTTCGGTGTCGATCGCGACACGATCGACCGCTTCAATTTTCGGAAGCAGCTTGGCCAGCTGGGCGGCGCTCGCAATCACCGCAATCCGCTCAGAAGCAGCTCCGCATTGGTCTTGGTTGCCTCGAGATTCTCGATCAATTTCTCCATCGCTTCGATCGGCGGCAACGCGGCCATGGTCTTGCGTAAAACCTGTATGCGCTCCCATTCATCAGGATGATAAAGCAAATCCTCGCGTCGCGTGGCCGATTGCAAGACATGAATCGCCGGGTAAAGCCGCTTCTCCTGCAGCGCCCGATCCAGATGCAGCTCCATGTTTCCAGTCCCTTTAAATTCCTCGAAAATCAATTCGTCCATGCGGCTGCCGGTTTCGATCAGCGCCGTCGCCAGAATGGTCAGGCTGCCGCCCTCTTCGACGTTGCGTGCTGAGCCGAAAAACTTCTTGGGTTTAATCAATGCTTTCGCCTCGACACCGCCCGACATGATCCGGCCTTTGCCGGGCTGCAGATTATTGTAGCCCCGTGACAGCCGCGTGAGGCTGTCGAGCAAAATCACGACATCTTTTTTTAATTCCACCAGGCGCTTGGCGCGTTCCAAGGTCAGCTCCGCCACTTGGACATGTCGATGTACGCTCTCGTCGAAATTGGAATGATAAATTTGGCAATCAATCTCGCGCTTCAGGTCGGTCACCTCTTCCGGGCGCTCGTCCACTAGCAGTAGAATCAAGACGATGTCCCGATGGTTGACCCGAATCGCTTTGGCAATTTCCTTGAGTAAAATCGTTTTACCTACGCGCGGCGGCGCCACAATTAAACCCCGCTGCCCTCGGCCGAGCGGCGCCAAAAGATCGACCGCGCGCGCGCTGACCGAATTCGTCTCTGGATTTTCCAGCATGATCCGACCTTGCGGAAATTGCGGCGTAAGTTTTTCGAAATCGGGCGGCTCGGTCCACTGGTCAGGCGGTTGCCCCTCGATCGCAGTGATTTCATCGAGGACGAGGCCTTTCTCCCGATCGCGCGGCAGGCGCACGGTCCCGGCGATGTGTTGCGCAGGGCGCAAGGCAAAATGCTGGATTGTCCCGCGTGGCACAGAAACATCTTCGGGCACCGGCAGGAAATTCAGTTGCGGCGAGCGGAGCAAACCGACTGAGTCGCCGACCTGATCGAGGAACCCTTCCGCCGTCACCGTCACTCCGCGGCCGAGCGCTGCGCGGGCGACATCCAGAATGTGATGATGGCGGCTACGCGCTGGATGCAAACGCAAACCAAACTCGCGCGCGATTGGCGCGAGCTCCTCGGATGAGAGCCTTTGCAGCTCGTCTAAATCAAGCGCGCGTGGTCGAACTGTAGCCGACGGCGTTAACTCCGAGCCGCCGACAGCGTCCGCGGCTACAACATGTTCTTCACTCGTTAGGCTCTCGTCCATTTTTCCTGGCGCCAAAGTTCAACCAATTTTTCGGCCTGGCCTTTCAGGACGGATCGATTGCCGTTGTTCCAGACAACGTGATCGGCTTTCCTGATTTTTTCTTCCAACGGCATTTGTGACTTGATCATGGCTTCGATTTCTGCTGCGGTCACCTCGCGCAGCGACGTGGCTACATCCCCGCTTTCTTTTGCTGTAGTCACTCTTTCTGTAGTCGCTCTTGTTGTAGCCACCGGCTTGCCGCGGGACGAGTCCGTCCGAATGGCGGACCTGTGGCCGGTTTTATTACGCCCACGTTGCAACAAGCGCAGCACTTGAATCCCGGGCGAACACGCCACCACCACCACGCGATCGCACAGGGTTTGGCCACCGGTTTCATAAAGAAGTGGGATATCGGCAAAGAAAAAGTCGGGAGATTGGCGATGCTTGTTCGCTTCAGCACTCCATTGCCGGCGAATCCGGGGATGGAGAATTTTTTCGAGCGCGCTTTTTTTCGCGGCGTCTTCCAAGATTATCGCTCGAAGCGCCGCCCGATTCAAGTTGCCGGCGGAGAAAATTTCTGCGCCGAACTCACGTACAAGCTGCTGCTTAACCTCAACAAGACCAACAAGCTCGTGCGCGGCCTGGTCGGCGTCGAAGAATTTCGCATTCGGTAGGGCGCGACCGCTCGCCACGACGGAGCCCGTCCAAGGCGGAGGCGGGCCGGGCGCGCCGGGGACGGCTCGGTCCCGCGACTGCGGGATCCCTACCATCAGTTCGCGGACGCACTGGCAAAAAGTAGATTTACCGGTGGAAATTCCACCCGTGATCCCGATGGCAGGCATAATTCACGAACATAGACATTCTGTGGCTCTGTTGAAAAGCCGGCGCTGTACCGCGGGAGCGCCGTTAGGCGCGACATGTTTATAGCAACAATCCATCTCCCAACCGCCAAGCTCCGTTAGGAGCGACATGAAACGGCGGCTGATTTCCATGCCGCTCCTACGGAGCTTGGATTAATTTATTGGCCCAACTCTACAAACAGGTCGCGCCTAACGGCGCTTTTCAATCCGCCGCTGTGCTGGTCGGCTTTTCAATACAACCGCACTCCTTTGCAAGGGGGCCTTAAAAACAGAATCTTCGTTACCTTTGCTTCCTTCGATATCAGAAATCATTGGGGACCCGAGGCGACGATGCGGCCAGCGCAAGTAGGGTCAATGCCAATGGTCACGTTCACCCTCATGCCCGGCTTGAGGTCCGCAATCGTTCCTTTTTGTCCATTCACATTGATCTCGGTGAACGGAGTCACGATGAACGTTCTCGTTTCCTTTTGTTTGGTCACCGTGATCGAGTTTGCGGTAACGCTCGCGATGACAGGATCATGCTGTTCCGGTGGAGGGGCTTTTCTTTTCCTGCCGGCCGCAAGACCAGGATCCGGCGCCAGAATTTGAAGCAACACCCAAGTAAAAACGATAGAAACAGCTAATGTTCGCATCCCGCCTTGTTGTAATACAGTATCTGACAAAAGGAAGAATATTTTCTCGCTGTTGCAGGGTCATCGAAGGAAAGGAGTGAGCACGAGAAGTAGTCGTGAGCGGAGTTCGACTCTCTTGAAGACATCACTCCACCACGGGCGGAGGTCGGTAATCCAGGCGGATTGCTGAGCGCGTAAGGCAGATCATCTGCCGATCCGCTCGGACGATTTTGCCACCCGGCCTCATCGTGTTGCGGTCGTGGCGGAATCTGTAGAGATCAAGGGCGATTGGCTAATGATCAGTGTGGAGTGCTCCGCAATCAGGCCCGATCAATTCGCGATCCGGGCTACTCGTGAGCCGAGTAGGGCAGATCGTTCGGCGATCCGGCTGTATCGTTTCGCTATACGCGCGTATTGCTTCGCGATACGGGCGTCAACTTTTCCAATACAACCGTCGCGTTCCGCGATACAGCTGTGAAATTTTTCCAGTAAGCGGGATCATTGGATAGTTAATACCAGTCGTGCGGCGATTCAGATTGCTCGACGGGTCGAAAATCCAACTGCTGCTTGCCAGCGTGGCGTTCTGAGTGCTTTGAGTGCACAGTCCAGTTGGACTTGTACTTCTCGGCGATTTTGCGATCGCGAAGATCTGATAAAAGGAAGAGATATTTTCCGGTTGTCGCGACGGTAACAAATGGGCGCGACCACAGCAGAATAGTCCTTGGCTGTAGCGGCAGGCGCGCCGCGTTCCCGCAATCAAGCAGCCGACACGGCTGCCTCTACAGTCTGAGTATGCATAGAAGATAACAAAGGAAATGATGCCGTTGTGAAGCTACCGCGGGCATGAAAAGGAAAAGCCCTTCGTTAACTTCGTCTCCTCCTGTTTTAACTTCTCTGAGAAGAACGAATTCAAATCTATTTCTTATACATCGGCCTCTCCGGCAAGAGCGGCGGAGAAATCATTTCCTGTTCCTCTTCTTCCTCCGTCACATTCGCCGGTTGACCAGCTGGATTTACGAGGCGCGCAGTCACGAAAATAACGAGATTGCGTTTGATATGCTGATCGACATTCGTGCGAAACAATCTGCCGACGATCGGAATGTCGCCGATGATCGGCGTGCGATCTTCGGTCTTCTGCACGTCTTCGCGCATCAAACCGCCCATCACGACTGTTTGGCCGTCCCACACGCTCACGCTGGTATTCACTTTGCGCGTGCTGAAGATCGGCTGGTTAATCACGTTGTCGGTAAGCACGATCCTGGGGACCGTTGCGCCGCTTACGGCATTCGGATTTACTCCGAAGATTTGACTGCCGTAATTGATGAAACCTTCGAACTCGACAACCTGTGGCACCAAGTTCAGGTCGATGGTCATACCATCCGGCCCTACCACCGGTTCGACTTCCAGGGTTACACCAGTATTTCGCGTTTCGAAGGTCTGAGGTGTAGTCGGTGTCACGACTTCAATGGTAACTGTTCCAGTTCCCCCCGTTCCTCCAGTGATGCTCGGAACCTGCGGCGGCGTAAAGGTCGTCGGATAGCGAAATTCACGCACGATTTCGATGACGGCACGCTGACCGCTCTTTGTCGTCACTTTCGGCGCGGAAAGAAGATCGACGCCTTTCTTTTGATTGAGCGCGCTAATCACGACCTGGAATTGCGGATTAGTAAAAACGCCGGCCAGACTGAAAATTCCGGGAGCAACACTAGTCGCGCCCATCGATGGGAAAAGCAGTGCATCAATTGCGTTGGCACTGATGGCTAGGTTGCCGCTGCGATTTCCAGCAGTAACAGGATTTTGACCAACCGGTCCGGTCCTGGGGAGCCCAGTGTTGGGATCGATATTCGGAGAAAAGTTAGCGTTGTTAAAAGGAAAATCAGCCGGATTAACCGCTGGCGCCGTTCCGGAGGTTCCTCCGGCTCCAAAGACACCGCTGTGATTGCCAATCTTAAACGGGCCAAGCAGCCAATCGAACCCGAGCTCTTTCAAATTGTTCTGCGTGATTTCGACGAATTTCGACTCGATCTCGACCTGTTTTGGACCCGCGGCAGCCGCTTGTTCTACTAGCGCATCCACCAACTCGAGATTGTCGGCGGTGTTGCGCACGATAAGCCGGCTGCCCTGCGGCAGGAAGTTCGCGCTCGCGCCCGGTGGAAATGGCACACCCTGGCTCTGAAGAAATTCTTTCGCTCCTTCGCGATTTACAAGTTGATGACCACCGGTTGATTCCTGGGTGTCTTTTCCCGTGCCAGTCGGTGCGGTCCCTGGTGCAGTCTTGTATGCGCCCTGAGCCAAAGCGGAGACACCTACATTCACCGCAGTGCTGATGAATCCGGGTGGAACGCGATATTCTTTGGTAATCAAATCGTTACTTTGCTCACTTAAAGGGATGATCGACACGGCGTACGGTTCCAACTTCACTTTCAGTCCCGCCTGGGCGGCGATGTAGCGCAGTGCTTCACCGAGTGGGATCTGACTCAGAGTAAGAGTGATTCGGGCGTTTCCCGGTGAAATAGCTGGCGCTGCCACCACGGCCGGCACAACAGTCGCCGGCGCAGGAACTGGAGTAGCCCCGGGTGCGGCGGCGGTTTCGGCCCCGCCGCCTGGCGCCGCGGCCGGCGGCGATGCGGCCTCAACCGGTACGGGCGGAGGAGCAACTTGTCCCAGCGGCACAACTCGCAGCACGATATCGACGCCTTTTTTCCCCTCGGTTGCTGGATCGTTTGCGGCGGCTTGCTGACGAATAAAATCAATCGCTTCCCGGATGCTCGCGTCGCGAAATTCAACGCGCGGGATAATGATGGTCTCCAGCTTGGTCCTGATTCGCGCAGTACCCGCAGCTTCTTTTTGAAAGGCTTCCGCGAGGGGGCCGACCGTCACGCCGTATTGCCTAACGGGCTCTTCCCAACCTTTCTCGACTTGCCAAAGATCCCGTGCGCGCGTCTCGTTGTAAGCTTCCTCGTTGTATTTATATTTTGTGTTGTCGATCTTTTCTTCGCCACGCCGGGCCGCGGTGTTGTAGGGGTCCAGGGCAAGCACTTGCTCATATTTTTTAAACGCCAGGTCGTAGCGGCCGGAGTTGTAATAACCTTCGGCATCAGTCAGCAGATGTTTCACCTCCTCGATCTTGGCGATAAACTTTGGCCCCATCGTCTTGTTGTAGTAGCCGGGCGTGCGCAAATGCGCGAGCAACTCCAGCGCCGGCCGACAATTTGGATCGTAATGCGCGTCCAGGACCTCCTGAACGATCTCTTCCGCTTCGGCGTATCGGCTTTCGGCAATTCTTTCTTCGGCCAATTTCACTCCGCTCTCACAAAAACCTTTCACCGCTTCCTCGCGCGATCTTCCCGCCAGAAGAGCTACCGCAGTGCGAAATTGCTCGTGCGCGACCGAATAATTCTTTTCCTTCATCGCGACTTTGCCAGCGGCCAAGGCTTCCTCCCCGTGCGGCGCGGCCGCCTCGCGCCGTCGTACTTCTCTGGTCTCGATGCGCTCAACGTTTTGCGCAAAGCTGGTTACACAAAAAATCGATAACGACGCGACAAGCACGTAATCGATTGGGGAGCGTAATGTTTTCATAAGCAATAGCGTCACGGCGCGAGCAAACCGATCTCGATTTGCTCGTTAGGTTTTTGAATGTTCACAATTACTGCCTTGGTTGGCTGGACATCTACGAGCTTATATTTGATCTCCTCCTGTGGTTTCAATGAAAATTCTTGATCTTTTCTTACCTGGAATTCGCGGACAGGCTGACCGGCCGGCCATGAGTAGACAAAGGTCGCCACCGACTCGGGCGACATCGCCACCTTTTCTTTCGCGAGCGTGAGCGTCTCCATGGTTTCTTCATTCTGGAGGGTGAGTTCGCTCACATCGACATTGGTCCCGTAGCGATTCGGCTGATGCTTTTCCTCAAATTTGATGATCTTGAACCGGGTGCCGCGGATCGTGTCTCCCACTTTGAGGAACTGCGTTGGCTGGCTGTAGTCGATGGCATTGATCCCGAAAGTGTCGCCCACCCACGACGAGAAGATGAGCCCGAAAGGCTCCTCACTGAACGATTTCAGTTTCAGTTTCGTGACGTAATCAGGATGCGACTTTGGATCGATTGGATTGGTATGGCCGAGCCACTCGTCGAGATTCGTGAACCCGTCGCCATCCGGATCTTGTTCGAGAACGTCGGGATCGGCGATCGGCAAAGTGAACTGTTCGAGCCACTCGTTAGGCACGGGCGGATGCACCATTGTCGTCTGCAAAGTCGCGGGAACTCCATTTGCGCCAATGAAATGCTTCTCCGGAACAAACAGGCCCGACCGACCGCTGAAGGTCCATTGCGGCGGCTGATTGAGTTTCTGCATGGCTGAGTCCAATTCGACCGCTTTCGCCAGCGGCGATGCTCCTTTTTGCGGCCCTCGCCCTGGTGTTACCGCAAAACTTTTTCCAAACCCCGCCGCGCTGTACCAAATCGTGATCGCGCAGATAAACAAAAAGGCGGCCGCAGCAATCGCTGCCACTCGGTCATAATGTGCGCGAATCCAATTCATCGGATTAGTCAGACGAAAGCGTGGCTAGTTTCTCTGGGTAGCGCACGCGTCTCGCGTGTCGGCGATGGCGTCCTCGCCTTCGCGAACTTTTCGTTTCGTTCGCAATTGCAAGAGAAAGTTCGTTTCGGCGGGACGCCGAAACCCACACGCGAGACACATGCGCTACCCAGAGAAATCGCGGCATTCACCGTAGCCAATTCAAAACGTAAACCGCACTAACTCGATCCTGGCCGAGGTTTCGACATGTTCGTTGCCGACGATAAACTTGATTGCGCCGCTCGGTGTCGGCTTCGCAGTAGTTGTAACCCCAGCAGCATTCGAGGCCGTTTCGGCCGCATTCGTTGCACCCGCCCCGGCATTTTGGTCCCGGGGTGGGCCTTTCTCCTGTTGGTTGCGCACGCGCAAAGTGCGAATGATGTAAAATTGCTCATTCGAGCTCGCAATCTGATTCAACACTTTGCGCGCCGCGGATGGTGATGAAGTGAAGGCAAGATCAACAATTCCGCGCTCGAGCATTTTCGGTCCCGTCGCCACTGGAGTCGCTGGCTTCCTGCCAGGCGGCGGCGTGGGAGCTGTTCCTGCTGCTGCGCTCTTTTCTTCCGGCAATGGTGTGCGCTTGAGCGCGGTGACCGCGTCGACCCGCGCCTCGATCAAATACTTCATAAGTAATTCCATCTGCGCGAGCTCCTGACCGAGCAACGGCGCTGCCGCCGTGTTCGGCAGCGCCGCCGTGAACTCGTCGAAGCCGAGATGAAAGTTGTCCGGCAACTTCACCCGGTTTGCCCGCGCTTTTTGCGCTGTCTCGGTCATTGCCTGGCGCAAACGCGATTGAAACTCGTTAGGCGCAAGTCCCGCTGGCTGGGGCAGCATCTGCGTCTTCAACTCCGCCTTCAACTTGTTGAGCCCTGCACCATAATCCGCGAGGTAACCTTTCATTTTTCGGTAATTAGCCTCGTTCGGAAATGGATCCAGATGCTCGAGGCGACTTCTCTCAGCCGCTGCATCCTTGAAACGCGCGGATGCTTCGTTAAACGCGCCTTTCGCTCTGAAAAGAAAATAAACAGCAAACAATGTGGCGACCGCGAAGATGATTACAAACGTGCCCAACCACCGATTTGCGCGGAACCAGTTCATGGCAATTTGAGCGGTTTGCGCAAATCGAGCCGCAGCTCGTAAGGAAAAGCCCACTCCGTGTTGTTCGGCGTGCTTGGTTTAATGTAACGCGCCTGATTTTTTGGATCCAGCTTGAAAAAGGGCGAGCCGACCAGTTCGCGGAAATAATCGACCACCACTTCCTCTTGCTTCGGATTAAATAAATAAAGGCCGCGCACAAACACACCGTCAATCACCGGACCGCCCGCTTCCGTTCTGCTTGTCGATCTTGCCTGCGCCGCTGGAGCTGGCGGCGGGCCCGGCGCGAATTGACCAATCGCTTTTTCATCCGCGCCGACCGGTTTTCCGCCGGACGTGGGCACCAATTCCGTGATCCAAATGTCTTCCTTGGGAAGACGCGCGTTCAGATCTTCCAAAAGCTCCACCCAGAAGAACCGGTCACTAATTGCAGACACGAGCGGCGTTGCAAAACTATCGAGTGAAGCCGCGTCCTTGCGCAATTTGTCGATTTTGATTTCAGCCGCGCGCATCGGCGCGTTGACGGTTTCTTGCATCACTGTCGCGCTGCGGCGAACGACTTGCGCTCCGCGCGTGTAATAGATGCTCCAACCTATCAAGGCGAGAATGAAACATGCAGCCGCCATGACAAAGAATGGCCGCCTCTTTTCCAGCTCCTGCCGGCGCGCTACGCTGGCCGGCCGCAGGTTCAATTCCATTGGGCAGCTGCTGGCCGTGCGCAACGCCAAACCAACCAGGTCGCCAAACAAATGCGCCGAACGGGCAAGCTCCGGGGCCGGCGCGAATTCCACTACGGCAACGTTGCGCAAAGAATTAAAAAACTCGATGGGCAACTGCAATTTCTCGTGGAAAAATTCCCGCACATAGGCCGTGCTCACACTCCCGCCGCACAAAAAGACTCGCTCCGGGGCGCTGCCTTGCTGTTGCGTGCGATAATGGCTGATCGAACGCATCAATTCCGCGTGCAAGCGGGTCATGGTGCTGCGCATGATTTTCGAAACGCGCGCCACATCGGCATCGGCCGGTTCGGAATAGGCGGCTCCCAAACTGACGAAGCCGTCGCGTTTTTTGCGAACTTCGGCAGCGGCAAACGATTCGTTAAATTCCCGCGCGATTGCCGCAGTGATTGAGCTGCCACCAATCGACACGCTGCGTGAGAAAATTTTCCCCGGTTCGACGAAAAGCACGTTCGTCGTCCGCGCACCAATGTCGACTAGTAACGAACAGCCGGTCAGGTCACTGTAGTTGTAACGAAATGCGTTGTAGAGCGCCATGGTCGCAACGTCTACAATCGAGGGGCGGAGGCCAGCCTCCTCCACCGCGCCATTGATTTCGTCAAGCAAATCGGCCTTGATCGCGACCAGCACAACCTGGATTTGTTCGTCCGCGCCGCCGCCCACCAGTTGATAATCCCAAACCACTTCGTCGATCGGAAATGGGACGTTCTGTTGCGCTTCAAACGCAATGATCCGCTCGATTTTTTCCTCCTCGACTGAGGGTAATTTCACGAAACGTGCGAAAACTGATTGCGCGGCTACGGCGTAGTTGACACTGCCGGGTTTGATTTCCAGCTCGTTCATCAGCTCACGCAAGGCTGAGAGGATTTGCCCGCGCCGCATCTCCTCATCGGCCGGATCAACTACCAGTTCGCGCAAGCCGCAGCGTTGCAAAGTCAGGCCGCCGTGTGATTGAGCGCGAAATTCCGCCAGACCCATTGTCTGGGAACCGACATTGAGACTGATGATGCGCGGCGCGGCGAGCATTAGATCGACAATTGGGTGGATCGCGCCCCCCAAGCGTGCCGTGTCGGTGGATCCGACTCTCTTTCCGAGCCGTAGGCTCTACACAGGCGGAGGCCGACCACGCTGTTAAAAAAATCCGCCGCCAGGCGGCGCTCGAATAACATCCCCTCCCGAGGCCGCCACCCATCCGCTTCGCACCTCGATTCGATCATGTCTGGAAGTCGGTCAATCATTTCATGAGCGATCAGCGCGCAGTCTTGATTTGCTCGTACCGGTCCCAGTAAAGCGGCGCGAACGGAGTCTCGTTTTTATTTAGAACAAATCCGGAAATCTGCGGCATGGTTGCAAACCATTGCGCGGGAGAACGCACCAGGCTCAACTCATCTTTGACCGCGCCCTGCTGCACGATCTGCACCGCGATGTTTTGAAACGAATTCATCGTGAATGGCCGATTATCGCTGAACCGCATCAGCGTCCGCGGTGAAACGTACATGACCGAGCGGTTATTGCGTCCCGCGGAAATATTCATATGCGTCACCTCGCCGGTGAGCAGTTTGGCATTAAAGAGAATGTAATAGCGGAACGTCAGCTCGTCCGTCCATGCTGGCGCGGCCGTGAATTCCGTTTCCACTTCCAACCAGCGGTCGCGCTGATTTGTCTGATACTGCGCGGCCCCAGTGTAGGCAAACTGCGGGGTCGAAATTAAGTTCCTCGTGATTTTCGAAATCTGAAAATCACCCGGTCCGCGCGCTTGCCCGTGCACACTCGGCGGCGTCAAAACCAGAACCAGCAGAGCAAAGGGGAGACCTACTTTCATAATAGATGTCGATCTTGCAACGAACCAATTGGTTATGCAGGCGCAGCAAGGATTCCATAAATGTGCGCTTCAATTCCAGCGGAAACGCTGAAAATTTGTCACGCTATCGCTGTATCGCTGAATAAGTGCCATACCGAAGTTGTCTAACCTCACAAAGGAAAATGGAGGGTACTGTTATTATGAAACGCATTCTATGCTCCTTATGCATTGGGAGCCTTGCGCTGGCCGTGACGGCGTGGGGCCAGGAGGTTAGCGAGAAGGCAAAATCGGGCAGCACAACGACCGCGAGAGCGTCGGGTAAGACGAAAGCCACGGCAAGACCGACAGCTCACGTTTCCAGCCGGCCAGTGAACACGCGCACATATTCATCAAATAGGGCGCCGCGCACCGGTGTTTCGAGCCGGCCAGTGAACACGCGCACATATAGTAGGACGCCACGCACTGGTTCGTCTGCCGTCGCCTATCGAAACAATGTTGGCCGCACTGGCGTCATGACAGCGCGAGAGCGGAATGTTGTGGCCGCTAATCGCCAGCGGAACGTCAATATCAATACTCAAAACAATGTTGTGAATCGGGGACGAAACCCGGCGACGATCAACCGTCAAAGGAATGTCGCCATCACCAACAATTGGCGGAATGCGCAGTTTAGTGGCCAGCGCTACACCGCCTTCCGCAATTATCAACGGCAATGGCACGATAGGACGTGGTGGAGGAGCCACTTCAACACGATCGTGTTCGTAAACGGCGGCTGGTATTTCTGGAATGCTGGTTATTGGTATCCGGCTTGGGGTTACGCCCCGTACGCCTACTACCCGTACGACGGCCCGATCTACGGCTACAATGGCTTAGCGCCTGATCAGGTCGTGGTGGATGTCCAAGAGCAGCTGCAAGGGGACGGTTACTACGCCGGACCGATTGACGGCGTGCTTGGACCCATGACCCGACAGGCGATTGCCAACTTCCAGGCGGACCATGGATTGGCGGTAACATCGGCCGTCGACGAGCCGACACTCGCCACGCTCGGTTTAGCCTGATTCAGAACACAAAGGTAATTGGGAGCCACATGATCTAAATGATCATGTGGCTCTTTTTGTCTGGCGCCGAATGCACCCTTTCGTTAGGGGATGAGTTGAATAATTTTGGCAAATCGGAGTGTCCAACAACCCAAGAGGCAAAATCTTATGAAACTATTTGTATCGTTATGTTGCTGCTTTGCGGTTGCCGCAGCGGCATTGGCCGAACCGCAAGATAATCAGCGCAAGAAAAAGACCAGCCCTCAACCAACGCCGCAGGCGCAACAGCCGGTCAGGCCAAAGGGACGCCAGCCGTATAACGCTTCGCAATTGCAAAGCCAGCAGAACATGGTGAAGCCGAAATCGCACAACTTACCTGCGGTGCAATCGAACGCCCAAGCATTTCGCCCGAGACATTTCAATCTGGCAAATAGACCAAATCGGTCGATCCCAAATGTCACGTTTAGGGCAAATAATCGCATTCAAGGCAGCGAACGTTGGCAGGGCCAAAACTACGCAGCCTTCCGGTCTTACAGGTCTCAATGGCACGACAGGGGTTGGTGGCAAAGTCATCACAACCGCATCGTTTTTGTATTCGGTGGCCCGTATTATTGGGACGCGGGCTACTGGTATCCAGCTTGGGGCTACGCTCCCAATGCATATTATGCCTACGACGGGCCAATCTACGCTGGTAGCGCGGACATGGATCCCGGTCAGGTAGTCGCCAACGTCCAGTCCGCTTTGCAAGCGCAAGGCTATTATACCGTCGAAGTGGATGGTATTCTCGGACCGCTCACCCGCGCGGCGATTGCCAAGTACCAACAGGATCATGGGCTCGTCATTACGTCCGCAGTCGATGAGCCAACGCTGGCCTCGTTAGGGATGGCGTAGATTTTGATTCCGGCTAACCAACAGCCGCCGCAGAAATCCGGGGTGGCTTTTTGCCTATCGAGACATCGCCGAACCCGGGGAGGCCGGGCAGCTCCTGAACGAATGCAGTCACATGGTGTTGCAAACAGAAGGAACTGGCCGCGGCGAGCTAATTAATTTCAATCGGGAGCCATTGGCGCTGAGCGAGTCGATCTTGCACGAGATCGATCTTCGCGGCAGATAACTGCTCGTGCAGCCTCAATTAATCGCGCGCGAGTTGTTTCAATGGTTCCAAATGGGCGCGCGGCGCATCCAAGTGTTGCGTGGAATCTCGCTCGAGGTCGCCCATGGTGAAGTGGTTTTTATTTGTGGCGCGTCCGGCGCGGGCAAGACGACGCTGATGTACACCCTGGCCGGTTTGGAGCGGCCAAGATCGGGCACGGTGGAGTTCGAGGGACGGAATCTTTACAACGGCAGTTCATCTTCGCAGGCGCGTTTTCGAAACGAAAAAATGGGTTTCGTTTTCCAAGGATATTTCTTGCTGGCGGAATTGACCGCGCTGGAAAATGTCTCGCTGCCGGGCAGGATCGGGCGAAGATCGACAATCAAAAGCGCGGAAGAAAGCTTGCGTGCAGTGGGGCTGGCCGATCGCCTGCACCACTTACCGCCGGAACTTTCGGGCGGTGAACAGCAACGGGTCGCGATCGCGCGGGCCCTGGTGAATGATCCGGAAATTATTTTTGCGGACGAACCGACCGGCAATCTCGATTCCAAGACCGGCGATGCGATTGTCGATCTTTTGCTGATGCTGGCGCGCGAGCGTAAAAAAACGTTGCTCGTTGTGACGCATGACGCGCGCCTGGCTGCCCGTGGTGATCGCACCTTGCAGATTGTCGATGGAGTATTGGAGTAATGGAGAAGTGATTGTTAACCTTCGATCGACACCACTCCAAAAACTCCCGCACTCCATTGCTCGATTGTTTTGTCGCTTGAATTATCTCCTCATTCGCGGGACAATTTTCTTGTGCCTATGAAAACTGAAACCGGTGGTGGGATGGTAATCGACGAACGAGAAACTGAAACGGTGGTGAAACCTGCAGCGGAAACACGCGCGCGCGCGCCGCAGCCGGTAAAGGAATCGAAAATTTACATTGACGGAAAATTTTATTCGGAAGCCAACGCCAAGATTTCCGTGTTCGATCATGGCTTGCTCTACGGTGATGGAATTTTTGAAGGCATTCGCTTTTATGACGGCCGCGTTTTCCGACTGGAAGAGCATCTCGCGCGGCTGTGGGATTCGGCGCACTCGATTTGCCTCGAAATTCCCATGTCGATCCGCGAGATGGGCGAAGCGGTTTTGGAAACGATACGGCAGAATAATTTGCGCGACGGTTACATTCGATTGCTGGTGACCCGGGGGAAAGGCAATCTGGGGTTGAACCCGGAGCAATGCGACCGGCCAAGCGTGATTATCATCACGGCGCAAATCACCCTTTATCCGGAGTCGGTTTATCGGAATGGTTTGACGGTGGTGACGTGCGCCACGCGGCGCGTTAATCCGGGCGCGCTTAATCCGGCAGTAAAGTCGCTCAATTATTTGAACAACGTCATGGCACGGATTGAAGCAAATTTGGCCGGCGCCGATGAAGCGCTGATGTTGAACGACGCGGGCAACGTGGCCGAGGGCACCGCGGACAACGTGTTCATCGTCAAGCGTGGTCAGATTTTTACCCCGCCAATTAGCGCCGGCGCGTTGCGGGGAATTACACGATCTGTCGTGTTCGAAATTGCGGGAGAGCTTGGCATCAAGGTCACGGAAACTGATATTACGCGGCACGATGTCTTCACCGCGGATGAATGTTTGCTCACCGGCACCGCAGCGGAAGTCGTTCCCGTAGTCCGGGCGGACGGTCGCGCGATCGGGAATGGAAAACCGGGGGCGATCAGTGCACGAATCATTGCACGGTTTCGCCAATTAGCCCGCGAGAGCGGCACCCCCATATATTCGTAATCGCAATCAAGATCGCCAGGCGTGGAAGGTGCTCGGCAATACAGGGTCTGAATGTTTTTGAGCAATTCGAGGTCTAAATAGGTAACAGAGATGTTGTGTGACGTTTGCAAATGCAATGACGCGACAGTTTTTCTGACGCAAATCGTGGAGGGTAAGATGCAGAAGGTGAATCTGTGCGACGCTTGCTCGAAAGAAAAAGGCGTGCAGGACCCCACCGGCTTTGCACTCGCCGATTTGCTCCTTGGGATTGGTGCCGCCGAGGAGATTGAGAAAGGCGCCGCGACTCAAAAATGTCCGGTGTGCGGCTTTACCCAGGCGGATTTTAAGAAAACCGGCCGGCTCGGTTGCAGCACGTGCTACGCGACGTTCGCTGAAGGGCTTGGTTCATTGCTCAAAGCGATGCACAAAGGTACCGAGCACGTGGGCAAGGTGCCGGAACACGCGCAACGCGCCGCCCAGTTGAACGACCGCATGCGCACCCTCAACGAGAACCTGAAAAAAGCGGTCGCGGAAGAGAATTACGAAACCGCTGCGTCGTTGCGCGACCAAATCAAACAGCTCGAAAGCGATCTCGCCAGTTAGTCATGAAATTTTCGAACATCCTATCGACCCAAGGGGAATGGTTGCGCGGCGAAGGGCCGCATCACCAGGTTGTCATCAGCAGTCGCGTGCGGTTCGCGCGTAATTTACACGACCGCGCTTTTCCCGGCTGGGCAAAAAAAGCCGAACGCACGGCGATCCTTGAACAAATCAAGCCGCGGGTAGAAGAACTGCCAGAGATGCAGGATTCCTTTTCAGAACTGCTGCAAGATCTTTCCTCACTTGAAAAACAGGTGTTGGTCGAGCGGCACCTCGTCAGCCGCGAGCATGCGGCCAAAGGAGCAGGCAGCGCCGTGGTGATGAATCGGAAACAGACGCTCAGCATCATGATCAACGAGGAGGATCATTTGCGCATGCAATCGATGCGCGCCGGTTTGCAGTTAAAACAAGCCTTTAAACTGGTGGATAAGATCGACAGTGCGTTGGAGAGCAATCTGGAATTCGCTTTCGATCCGCACCTCGGGTATTTGACGGCATGCCCCACAAATGTCGGTACCGGTATGCGGGCCTCCGCCATGTTGCATTTACCCGGCCTTGTTCTGAGTGAGTTGATCAACCAGGTGGTGCAAGCGGTCGGCAAAATTGGTCTGGCCGTGCGCGGACTTTATGGCGAAGGAACTGAGGCGATGGGCAATCTTTTCCAGATCTCCAATCAAACGACGCTCGGCGAAAAAGAAGACGAAATCATCAGCCGGTTGACCAAAGTAATCGAAACGATCATCGACAAGGAACACGACGCCCGTCAGGTCTTGCTTCAGAAAAAATCAAATACGCTCTGGGATCAAATCGGCCGGGCCTACGGTGTGCTGACGTATGCTCACGCCATGACTTCAAAAGAGGCGCTCAACTTGTTGTCGATTATCAAACTCGGTGTCGATCTTGGCGCGTTTCCCGAAGATCGGCGACTGCCGATCGACGAATTGTTCATCGACACCCAACCGGCGCATCTTCAAAAAAGTTCGCAACAAAAGCTGAACGCCGAGGAGCGCGACTATTTGCGCGCGCAAATTATACGGGAGCGTTTGAAACTCTTTCCTAAACCTGATATTGGTAACGTGGTAAAGGAGTCGGGCGACGGTTCGGCTGCGAAGCCACCAGAAGAATGAATAATTTCACCCCGCGCGCCCAGCAGGTTCTACAGCTCGCTCGCAAGGAAGCTGATCGGTTCAACCACAATTATGTCGGCACCGAGCATTTGCTTTTGGGTTTGATCAAACTTGGACAGGGCGTGGCCGTCAACGTTTTGCAAAAAATGGGACTCGACCTGGAGACCGTGCGGATGGAGGTCGAGAAACAAGTCGGCTCGGGGCCAGAGACGAAAATCGTGGGCAACGTTCCCTACACACCCCGGGTTAAAAAAGTGTTGGCGCTCGCCGGTAAGGAAGCGAAAGCGCTCAGCCATTCTTACGTCGGCACCGAGCATATTTTGCTGGGCCTTTTGAAGGAAGGCGAAGGCGTCGCGGCGCGCGTGCTCAAGAATCTTGAGATCGACATCGAACGCACAAAAAATGAAATTCAAAAAGAGCTCGACCCCAATTTCACGCCGGCGGAACCAGAAGAAGGTGGCGGCGAGCCATCGAGGAAGGACGTCAAAACTCCAGCGCTTCGTGCGTTTGGGCGCGATCTGACTGAGCTGGCCAAGAAGGGCGAGCTGGATCCTGTCATCGGGCGTCGCAATGAAATCGAGCGCGTCATTCAAGTGCTCTGCCGGCGCACGAAAAATAATCCGGTGTTGATTGGTGAAGCGGGCGTTGGCAAAACCGCCATTGCCGAAGGATTGGCGCAAGAAATCGCCAACGGCAATGTGCCTGAATTATTGCACGAAAAGCGTGTCATCACTCTCGATCTGGCGCTGATGGTGGCGGGTACCAAATACCGTGGACAGTTCGAGGAGCGCATCAAAGCCGTCATGGACGAAATTCGCCGTTCCAAGAACGTGATCTTGTTCATCGACGAACTCCACACCATCGTCGGCGCTGGTTCGGCCGAAGGCGCAATGGACGCGTCTAACATCATAAAACCGGCCTTGAGCCGCGGCGAATTGCAATGTGTCGGGGCGACGACGATGAACGAGTATCGCAAATACATCGAGAAGGACGCTGCCCTCGAACGGCGTTTCCAGACGGTAAAGGTGGACGCTCCGACCGTCGAGGAGGCGATCGAAATTCTGAAGGGGCTGCGACCCAAGTACGAAGCACATCACAAAGCCAAATTGACCGATGAAGCGCTCGAGACTGCTGTCCGTTTTTCTGAGCGCTACATCAGTGGCCGTTTTCTCCCCGATAAAGCGATAGACGTGATGGATGAAGCGGGCGCGCGCGCGCGCATCAATGCCATGACCCGCCCGCCTGATGTCAAAGAGATCGAAAAACAGATCGAAGAGATTCGACTTGAAAAGGAAGCTGCAATCAAGGCCCAGGATTTTGAAAAGGCGGCTTCGTTGCGCGACAAGGAAAAACAGACCAAAGAGAAACTCGACGGGATTTTGCAGAGGTGGCGCGAGGAACGCGAAGAAAAGCAAGTGCTCGTCACGGCGGACGACATGATGCACATCATCTCGAAGGTCACCGGCGTTCCGCTGCAGAGGATGGAGCAAGCCGAGACCGAGAAGCTCCTCAAAATGGAAGAGGAGTTGAAAGGCAAGGTGATCGGGCAGGACGAAGCCGTCACTGCGATTTCGAAAGCGTTGCGCCGCAGCCGCGCCGATCTCAAAGATCCGCGCCGACCGATCGGCTCATTCATTTTCCTTGGACCAACCGGCGTGGGAAAGACATTCCTCGCACAGCAACTTGCCGAATTCATGTTCGGCGATCGCGACGCGCTCATTCAGATCGACATGTCCGAGTACATGGAAAAGTTCACCGCCTCGCGTCTGATCGGCTCGCCGCCGGGCTACGTGGGATACGAGGAGGGCGGCCAACTTTCCGAAGTAGTACGGCGCCGGCCCTATTCCGTCGTTCTTTTCGATGAAATCGAAAAAGCGCATCCCGATGTGATGCACCTGCTGCTGCAAATTCTTGAAGAAGGAAAAATCACCGACTCGTTAGGCCGGAAAATCGATTTCCGCAATACGATCATCATCATGACGTCGAATGTCGGTGCGGACATATTGCGCAAGCAAACAACGATGGGATTTGCGGCAGCCCAGGCGCCTGGCGAACATGAGTACGACGCCATGCGCGACCGTCTGCTCGATGAGGCCAAAAAGACATTCAAGCCGGAATTCATCAATCGCCTTGATGACATCATCGTCTTCCATCAACTGACCAAGCCGGACTTGATGAAGATTGTCGATCTTGAGGTGGACAAGGTGCTCATGCGCGTCAAAGCAAAAGATGTGCATGTGGAACTTGAAACCAGCGCGAAAGAATTCCTGATCGAGAAAGGCTACGATCCGATGTACGGGGCGCGTCCAATGCGGCGCGCGGTCGAGCGCCATTTGGAGGATCCGTTTGCCGAAGAGTTACTGCGCGGCAACGTAAAACCGGGCGAGACGATTCACGTGGCTGCGGAAAACGGGAAACTCGTTTTCAAGACTGCCGAAGCGAGCACGACGGCAGCGCAAGCGAGCTAAAAAAAGGACTGACAGCTGGGTCGTTCCTGAAACCGCCTCGGCTCGCCCCGCGGTCGAGCCACACCAAGTCGATCTTACGCCCGCGGGTGAGCATCCGCGTAGGCTTTTTTCAAACGCTCAATCGTGACGTGCGTATAGATTTGCGTTGTCGATAAACTGGCGTGGCCGAGCAGGGCTTGCACGCTGCGCAAATCGGCGCCGCGATCGAGCATGTGGGTCGCAAAACTATGCCGCAGTTTATGCGGGCTAATCGAAATCGGTATCGACGTGTGGCGCAGATAACGTTTCAAAATCAGCCAGATCGAGCGTGCAGACATCCGTTGGCGCGATTTGTTGATGAACAATGCTCCCGCGTGGATCTTCGCGGCCGAGCGATATTTCGAAACTGCTTCCAGCGCCGGTGCGCCGACTGGACAAACACGTTCCTTTCGGCCCTTGCCAAACACGCGCACGGATTCCGTGTAAATATCGACATCGTTCACGTCGAGCGCTGCCAGCTCGCTCAAACGTAAACCGCTGCTGTAAAAAAGCTCCATGATCGCCGCGTCGCGCAACGGCATCCAGGCAGGCGCAGCGCGATTTTTCTCGATCTTAAGCGGTGCGGCCAAGAGTTCGTCAACTTGCTGCCGCGTGAGTACAAGCGGCAGTTTTTTGTCGATCTTGGGCAGTTGCAGCTCACGCACCGGGTCGCGCTTAAGATTTTTTCGTTGGACCAGAAATCGATAAAAAGTGCGCAGGGCGGAAAACTGCAGTCGAACATACGTACGCGCCTGCCCGCGCTTCATGATCGCGAACAGGTAATCCCGAAAGTCCTCGGCGCTGCATTTCTTCCACGGCGTTTTGGTCGTTGCGCGAAAACCTTCCAAAGCTTGCCGGTAAGCCTTCACCGTTCGCGGTGATGTATTCCGTTCGATCGCGAGGTAACGCAGAAATTCCTCCGCGAGCGAATCGCGCGACTTAAGGACAGCCAATGTATTACTCCGGCTTCTCGATCGTGTAGCGGGTTACTGCGGCCTGCGCGCTTCCGCTGTACTGGCTTTTGAAAATCGGGGTCGGATTCATGGAAAGCAGCTCATAATTTTTCAGCACGAACTCCGGATACACACTATTGCTGGCAGGCTCGTAAACTTTGTCGCCGGTGAAGTAGCCCCACAGTTTGTATTCGTAATTATTGTCGTAGCCGAATCTCAATTCCTCCCGGTCGGGCGCCAGTTTTTCTTTTTCGTTCAGCATCACCAGCACGGAACTGCTCCAAGGTTGGCCCGGCCGCCGTACATAACCCCAAAATTTAAAATCAGGTTTATAGTAGCGCCGGCCGATGAAATAATCGCCCGTCGGCTCGGCTGCAATTTTTCGCGCCATATCGATCTTTGCCTGCTGAATTCCTGCCGGCACGGTCTCGCAGCCTGCGAAAAACAGCGCCCCAAGCAAGATCGAGATCGACCAAAACAACCCGACAGCGCCTTTCATTCGCAAGATCGACATCTACTCAACTCAGCGCGCCGCGCAATCCAAAGCTGAAGCCGAGATCGTGCAATTTGGGAGTGCGAGCACATTTCGGCACCGCACTCCAAATCGGCTCCAGGCCAACAAAAGCACAATCGCTCCATTTCTTTTTGCATCATCGCGATGTGCTTCGTAAACTTGCCCGGGATGATTCAGCTGGAAGTTTACGCGACCGGACTGCGCGATCTAAATAAAATCCTCGAGCTTGATCACGAGCTAGGGGCAATCCCCAGCCTGCGATACAAGGTCGATCGCAACCACGACCTCGTTTATCTCGAACTCGACGAACCCACCATTACTTTTCGCGAGATTCGCGCGATTTTTCGCAAGCTCAATGTCGACCCGCGCTTTGTCGGGGCGATTCCGCCCGAGCTGCGGCCGAGAACCAAGACGCAGCTGTTGAGTGTGTGAGAGGTGATTAGTGATTGGTGAGAGGGTAACAGTAATTACTGCTCACTTCTCACTTCTCTCGTCTCACTGATCCCATCAATGCGAATGATAACGCGACTGTTTAACTGGCTTGGAAGATCCACCGTTCGGTTCTTTCAGTATCTCGGCGAGGTCGTCCTGCTCGCCGCCGACACCTTGACGTCGATCTTTTCGCGCAAACTGCGCTGGAAATTGTTCCTCCGGCAAATCGTCGAGGTCGGGTTGCTCTCGCAGCTGGTCGTTGTCATCACCGGAGCTTTCACCGGTGCGGTATTCTCCGCCCAAACATTTTTTCAGTTCAACAAGCTCGGAATGGGCTCTGCGGTGGGTGCAGTCGTTTCAGTGGCGATCTGCCGCGAATTGGGTCCTGTGTTGACCGCCTTGATGGTGGCGGGTCGTGTCGGGGCAGCAATGTCGGCCGAAATCGGCACAATGAAGGTAACGGAGCAGATTGATGCGCTGCGTGCACTGGCTGTTTATCCGACTGATTATCTCGTCGTCCCACGCGCGCTAGCTATGATGGTTTCGATGCCGTTGCTGGTGGCGGAGTGCATCGCCGTTGGCATTGGTGCTGGTTACTTGATCGCGATTTTTTTGCTCGAGATTAACGGGACATATTACATGGCGAACATGGTGAGGTGGACACGGAGCCGCGACATTATCATGGGCCTCTCGAAAGCGTTTTGTTTTGGGATACTCATTGTGTTCATCAGTTGCCACAAAGGCTTGACCGCGCGCGAAGGCGCAGTGGGCGTCGGGCGTGCCACCACTGAGGCGGTGGTCAATGCCTGCCTCGCTGTGCTCGTCTGCAATTTCTTCCTAACGATGACGTTCAATATCATTTACCCGGCGGGCTACCAATAGCGGGGACCCGCTGGATCAATGGAGTGTTGGCGTAGCGGAGTCATGCTGAATTGGACGTTGAGCGTTGGACGTTGAGCGTTGAATGTTGAACGCTGCGCGTTGGACGTTTTCTGATGAACGAAGCGCCGCCAAACTTGAAATCATCGATCAACTATCAGTCAGGTGCCCCGCCGGAGCTGCGCGAAGGCGGGTCGTCCATGAACCATTCGATGGTCGCGGTGCGCGGTCTGGTGAAGCGCGTTGGTGCACAGGAAATTCTACGGGGAGTTGATCTCGACGTCGGGCATGGGGAAACGCTCGCAATTATCGGTCGCAGCGGTGGTGGCAAGAGCGTGTTGCTCAAGCACCTGGTCGGTTTGATGCGACCGGACGCCGGCGAAATTTGGATCGAGGGCCAAGACATCACCAAGCTGAAAGAGCGCCAATTGGCAATTATTCGCCAAAAAGTCGGTATTCTGTTCCAGGGCGCCGCGCTTTTTGATTCGTTGAGTGTGGCGGAAAACATCGCCTTTCCTCTCCACGAAGCGGGCGAACACGACCCGAAATCGATTCGCGAGAAAGTGCGTCAGATGCTCGAGGTCATGGAACTGGAAGGGGAGGAATCGAAAATGCCGGTGAATTTGAGCGGCGGAATGAAAAAGCGCGTCGGCCTCGCGCGCGCCATCGTGCGACGGCCCTCATGTATTCTTTACGACGAACCAACTTCCGGTCTCGACCCGGTTGTCTCGGATTCAATCAATCGGTTGATTCGCCGCTTGCAAGAGCGGTTTCACGTCACCAGCGTGGTAGTGACCCACGATATGAAAAGCGCGTTTCACGTGGCCGATCACATCGCGTACTTGCACGATGGGCGCATTTATTTTAATGGAACGCCTCAAGAATTACAGAGATCAAGCGATCCGCTTCTCCAAGATTTTTTGCTCGGACGTTCCGAGGAGCCAAGGTAGCGCGAGCGGCCCGCTTGCGAAGAACGATTCGCAAGCCCAGCCGCCCGGCTCGTAAAAGCCTACCGGCTCGGAGAGAGGCTCCCACTACTTTCCCGTCGCGAAAACGCTGCTAAGATCGACAATAACATCTCAAGATGAATCGGCACGAGAGAGGTTTGGAATTCAAGGTTGGCGCGTTCGTCTTTGTCGGGTTGGCGATGCTCGGTGCGCTGGTCGTGCAATTCGGCCGGCTGGGTGAAGGATTCAAAACTTATTATCCGCTCACGATCAGATTTACCGATGCGAGCGGTCTTTTAAAAGGGTCCGATGTTTTGCTCGCCGGCGCGAGAATTGGAAAAGTCGCAGGCAGCCCGCGCATGGTTCGCGAAGGGAACGGCGTCGAAGTGCCGCTGAAGATCTACGATTACATAAAAATTCCCGACGGCAGCAAGTTTAGCGTCGGAAGCTCAGGATTACTCGGTGATCGTTTCGTCAATGTGGTCATGCCGCCCGGGCAGCCAAAAAAATTTGTCGCGCCGAATGGTTACATCAACGGCACCCGGGAGACCGGCATCGACGATCTCACGCGCGAAGGTGGCGCGCTGGTGAGCGATCTGCGCGGGACGGTTCATGATATCGATGGCACGGTCACGCGACTGAACGAGCAAGCGTTGTCGCCAACAAACATCGACAATCTGAAAGCGAGCATCGCACATTTGCATGACGCAACCGGCGCGCTGGCCGAATCGTCGAAAAAGTTGGACGGCGTGATCGATAAAGCCGATTCAACGATGGATTCGACGAAGAAAGCAGCCGACGATCTGCAAAGCACGATTCTGGAAGCGCGCAAAGTTTTGCAGAGTGCCACGCAGGGGAAAGGACTGCTTGCGACGTTGCTGACTAACAAGGAGCTGGCAAACGATTTGCGCGCATTAATTGCCAACTTGCGAGCACACGGTGTGCTTTTCTATCGCGATTCAGCTCAGAAGATCGAGATGAACCAGCAAAACAAACCGACGCAGCAAACACGAGCACGCTGATGACGCCGCTGCTCACCATTAATTTGTTGCGTTTGCTTTTCGTGACGTTTTGCGCCGCGATTGGCGCGAATATTTCCTCAGCATTCGTTGGGAATTTGTGGCCCGGTCTCATTCTGGGAACTGTTTTAGGACTCCTCGTCGTGTTGATCGATCGGTTACTCAAAGGAGTTTCGCTGCGCCTGTTTTCATCGGCCACCTTCGGTCTGTTGCTCGGGTTGATTTTCGCCAATCTGCTCATGGCGTCGGATCTCTTGCGTTACCAGCCGGAAACAACCCAATGGGCCGCGCGCCTGATTGCCTACGCCGCCTTTGCTTATCTGGGCATGATGTTGGCAATGCGGAGCAGCCGTGACGAATTCTCACTCATCATCCCGTACGTGCGCTTTGCGCGCGAGACCACCCAACACGAACCGCTCGTGCTCGACAGCAATGTCATCATCGACGGACGCATCGCCGATCTTTGTGGGACGGGTTTTCTTAGTCGCTCGTTCATTGTGCCGCGATTTGTGCTGGATGAATTGCAAACACTGGCCGACTCGCGCGATCCGATCAAACGGGAGCGCGGCCGGCGCGGTCTTGAGATTCTGAATGGGCTTCAGCGCTCGCGGCAAATTGAATTGCACATTCACGAAACCAGCGGGGAGGATGTCGATCTCGGGGTGGACGCGCGGCTGGTGCGCACAGCCAAAGTATTGAAGGCCCGGTTGCTCACGAATGATCACGCGCTTTCCCAGGTCGCCCGTTTGCAACAAGTCGCGGTGCTTAATCTGGCCGACCTCGTGCGTGCGCTGCGGCCGAACGTCGTGACCGGCGACGAGATCGAACTCAATCTTATCAAAGAAGGACGCGAGCCGCACCAAGCCGTCGGCTATTTGCCGGACGGAACCATGATCGTGGTTAATCATGCCCGCCCGTACGTGGGCAAGACTGCCAGAGTAATCATCTCAAGCGCGCTTCAAACTTCCGCCGGCCGCCTTATTTTCGCCGAACTCAAAAACGGCGCAGAAACTGCCTGAATTCACGTCAGCAGCCGCAGCTCCGAAACTGGCTGCGACTAAAGCTGAACGATATCTGATTTGCGAAAACAAGGCATCGTTTTGACACGGAATGGTCCTGTTGAAAAGCCGACCAGCACAGGGGTGCATGTAAGCGCCGTTAGGCGCGCCCTGTTTGTAGACTTGGGCCAATAAATTAATCCAAGCTCCGTAGGGGCGGCATGAAAATGGGGGCTGTTGCCCAAATGCTCTTTTTGTCATGTCGAGCGCAGTCGAGACATCTCTTGCTGCTGGAAATTCTTAAAATGAGAGATTCCTCGACTCCGCTCGGAATGACAAAGGAGGAAAACCCCAGGGTGAGATGTTGCCGTGCGTTTGGGCAACACGCCCAAAATCAGCCGCCGTTTCATGCTGCTCGCTGACGGAGCTTGGCGGTTGGGAGGTGGATTTTGGCTATAAACATGTCGGGCTTAACGGCGCTCCACCCTTCAGCGCCAGCTTTCAACAGGGCCAGACGGAATCTAATCGCAGACTGGGCTGGCAGAGACTATCTTCGCGGCGATTGCCGAATTCTTAGGGAGCAACCGGCACCGCACCTCTTCTTCAGTCAGTCCTTCGATGCGAACTATTTTTTCGCGCGACTTGTGACCACGCTCGAGCACGATGCTGCGTTCGGAGATCTTCAATTCGTCAGCCAAAAACTTACCTAGAGCCGCATTTGCTTTTCCTTCTAACGCGGGTGCGCGCAGCTTGATTTTGATCGCCGCCCCATGTTCGCCCGCCACTTTGTTCTGCTTGGCATTCGGAACGATGTGAAAATGGATAGTTGCCATACACTAGAAAGATCTCTGGTTGCTTTGCGAAAAATCATTTATTCGCGTATCAACGCATCGATGCGCGCTGATGGAAAGAATTAGTGGTCGCTAAGGCATTTTAAATCGAGAAGGTGACACAGATGACCGTAAACGATTTTCGTAAACTCGCTTTAAGTGAAGCGCTCGCCATGGCATGGCACAACACGGCGCCGAAACGACAGACGAAGGTATCGGACTCAGTTTAATCGTTAATCGTTAGTGGCTTGGTTGACGGCGCCCCGAACCCATGAAGGCAACCCGTGCTCCCCAGACTGGAAATGCCTCAGCGCAGTCCAACTGCGGCACGCACGCGCTGCATGACTCGGTCGGCGATTTCGTTGGCGCGCTTGGCGCCGCGCGCCAGGACATTGTCGGTGTACGGTTTGTCGGCCACGATTTCTTCGCGGCGTTTGCGCATCGGCGCGAAATAGTCCCAGAGCTTCTCGAAAAGCTCTTTTTTGAAATCGCCGTAACCGGTTCCGCCTTTTTCAAATCGCTCGCGCATGCCTGCGATTTCATCCTTGGAAGAAGCAAGCGAGTAGAGTTGGAAGATTGTCGATCTTGCGGGATCTTTCGGCGCCTCCACCGGCGTGGAATCGGTTACGATGCTCATGACGCGTTTTCGCGTTTCTTTCTCGTCACCAAAGATGTCGATGTTGTTGCCGTAGCTCTTGCTCATCTTTTGGCCGTCAGTTCCGGGAACGACTTCCGTCCGCGCGTTGATGCGCGGCTCGGGAACTTTAAACACTTTCCCAAATGTTTCGTTGATCTTCACAGCAAGATCGCGGGTGATCTCGATGTGTTGCTTTTGATCTTTACCGACCGGCACAATGTCGCTGTCATAAATCAAAATATCGGCCGCCATCAGCACCGGATAATTGAACAATCCGACAGTCGACGCCAAGCCGCGCGCAAGTTTGTCTTTGTAGGAATGCGCACGCTCGAGCAAACCCATTGGCGCGACGGTTGATAAAATCCACGCCAACTCGGTGACTTGCGGTACGTCCGATTGTCGAAACAGCGCAGCGCGTTCCGGATCGAGCCCGCAGGCCAGAAAGTCGAGCGCGACACGGCGCGAATTCTCGCGCAGGACCTTCGGATCACGGACGCTCGTTAACGCGTGATATTCGGCAATGAAATAAAAGGCTTCCCCTTCCTCCTGTAGCGCGATCGCCTGCCGCATCATGCCAAAATAATTGCCGATGTGCAGCACGCCGCTTGGTTGAATGCCGGACAAGATTCTCATTGACTCAACGCTCAACGCTCAACGTTCAACGTCCAACGTTCAACGCTCAAATTTTTGCAGCAGCCAAATCTGAACGGCAAAGGGCGTCCAAAATCTTTCTCCGGCGTGATTCTTCGCCAGACGTTCGGTCCGACTGCGCGCCGTTTTTCCAAGCGAGAAGGTTTCAATGACAACGTTTGCCTTGTCGGGGTGCAAGTCCAGCATACGCGGTGAACGACCACATTTGCGCGGCGCAGCTTGCTAGTCCGCTGGTTCGGCTTGGAGTCTTCGAAATCTTGCTAGCAATTTGGGCTTCAGCGGCTAGATAAAATCGCAAATGGCCGCTCGCTCGCATCCCCTCTCTGTCGTGACCGGTGGCGCCGGGTTTTTGGGATCACATTTGATCGATCGGCTCCTGGCAGTAGGTCACCGCGTGATTGCGATCGACAATCTGGTGACGGGCAACACGGCGAACATTGGCCATCTCGCTGGAAACGAGAATTTTCATTTCATCAAGCACAATGTTTCCAATTTCATTTTCCTACCGGAAGTCAAAATCGATTTTGTTTTCCATTTCGCTTCGCCGGCGAGTCCGATCGATTATCTTGAGCTGCCTATCCCGACGTTAAAAGTGGGCGCGCTCGGGACGCATAACACGCTCGGTCTGGCCAAGGACAAAAAGGCATCGTACATTCTTGCGTCGACATCGGAGTGCTACGGCGATCCGCTGGTGCATCCGCAAAAGGAAGATTACTGGGGCAACGTCAACCCGATCGGGCCGCGCGGCGTTTATGACGAGGCGAAGCGTTTTGGCGAGGCGATGACGATGGCTTATCATCGTTACCACAAAGTGGACACGAAAATCGTGCGCATCTTCAATACTTACGGTCCGCGCATGCGGTTACGCGACGGACGCGTAGTGCCGGCATTCATCGGCGAGGCGTTGCACGGCGAGCCACTCACGATTTTCGGCGACGGTACGCAGACGCGCTCTTTTTGTTACGTTTCCGATTTGATTGACGGAATTTTCAGGCTCGCGATGAGCGATTTTCACGAGCCGGTCAACATCGGCAATCCACGTGAGATGACAATCAAACAGTTCGCAGACGAAATCATTCGCATTACCGGAACAAAATCGACAATCGAGTACCGGCCCTTGCCGGTGGACGACCCAAAAGTGCGCCAGCCCGATATCACCCGCGCCAAGAAAATTCTTGGCTGGGAGCCGCGGGTTCTGTTTGACGAAGGCATCAAGCAGACAATCGAATACTTTCGGGAGTCGTTAAAAGGCGCAAGACGGTGAGCTGAGAAGCGACCGATGTATGAATCTCGAAACCGTCCGCTGCTAAGCCGCAGGAAGTTTGCCGGACGCGTTGCTCGTCATTTGCTACTTGCGCTTTTTCTGGTCGGCATTGCCTTGGAGATCGGCGTGCTCGGATATCACTTTCTCGGAGGCTTGAGCTGGATCGATTCGCTTCTAAACGCCTCCATGATTCTGGGTGGCATGGGACCAGTCGATCCGCTCCATTCATCCACAGCCAAGATTTTCGCTTCCTGTTACGCCTTGTTTTCGGGACTGGCTTTCATCGGCATCGCATCGCTGATCGTCGCCCCGTTTGCGCACCGGCTCTTGCATCGTTTTCACGTTGTCGAGAAGTGAGAAAGGTTCGGCGGAGAACCGCGAGTAAATTTCCAGGAATGAATCAAGAAGGCGATCGAGTATTTTCGCGATCGTTGAAGCGCTGAATGGTTGAAGTGGCGCCTTTGAGGGAGCGCAGATATTATGCATGCTTTGTGGGCATCGTGCCGAACGGTATGCTGTTGCGATACATCGTTGCGGAAAAATATTCACGGCAAGATGCCGCGAACCGCATGCCGGAAGCGTGCGCTCCCCCGGCATGGACGTTCGTGCATTCCAAACCTCGTGCAAAATTTCGCTGGCGTTGACCGGTTTTCTGCTGTGAATTTGTCTCATGATTAAGCGCCCACTGATTACAGTTCTCGGCGTTTTTAGTGTTTGCTTTTCAGTTGACGCGCAACAAACAAGCTCTTGGCAGCGAACTCAAGCTATCACGTTCGAACAGCTGAGCCTCTATCGACCGGAAGTTCTCAGTGCGGTGGATAGTTCAACGCTGATTGATGAGCTTCCGATGCTGGCCCTTTTGGGCGGCCAGTGCTTGCCCATTGCGACCGAGTTGGGCCGGATGGGAATGACGTCGCCTGATCTTTCTCCGGTCGTCCTCCTGGCAAACGCAGCCAAGCATCAAGCAAATGCCTCGCCGGAATATAAAGCAGTCGCACCTCGCGAGGTGACGCCCTCACGGTTCACTCCGGAGTATATCAGCGGCGAAGTCGGATTTTTGTACGGTCGATCAACCGGAAAATTCGGTGGCGACGTGATGGAGTCATATATTATGGGCACTACTGGGAACGACAAATTCCAGATCAGTTTCGGCGCGTCTTACGAAGAGTTCAGCGGGCGCGTTCCGCGCTGGGCTCGCTAACGCTTCTAAAGAATTCTCGGTTGGGAGCCGCGCCTCGGTTTCGAAGAAAGATCAAGCTGGCGAAAATGCTTCAGCCGCCTCGCGCATTAACTGCGATTGCGTGGCGAGGTTGATCATGCGTTCCAGATCCCACTCTCCAAGGGCGGTATCGCTCAATGCGCGTTGTGCCTTAACGAGTTTGGCGTGTTGCTCCGCGTTGAGATGCGATCCCCATTCCAGCGCCTGTTCGGTGCTGACGAACATTGGGATGCAAAGTTTTTTTACTGGTTTATACCCGCTCATCGGCCGTTATCCCGATGAAGTTGCCGCGTTAAGTATGCGTCGCCGAACGTCAGTCGGCGCACGTTAGGAGGCTCCGTTCTGGCTGCGATGCGAAACTGCCGGAAATGGGCTGCACGACGTATTGCGACTTTATGTTGTGCGAAGTAAAGCGCGCTGTTCTGCGTGAGTGTTGGTTGCATATTCATCTTCCCTTTTGGTTCTTCTCTGATTTGAAGTGCTGCGATAGAGATGATTTTACTGTATTTGGTTGGTGCAGAGGAAAGGGGCCGCACCCAAGCGGTCGATTGACGCTGCGATTGTTAAGCGGCCAGTATACTGCCGAATTGCGGATACCCTAATTATATTTTGGGTGAGAACCGGACGAGGAGCGCTGTATCGTAACGAGGAAAACGCGAACGGTCTCTAATATGAAAGCCGCCTTGAAGCGTATGGATGGATGCTGAATAATTGGATACCAACCAGCTTTTGCTGAAAGGTTGGCGAATGACTTAAACGCAACCCACCATAATACCATGAATGGCGAACAAGTTCAGGAATTGCAAAAGCGGGAGAACGTGAGCGAAGAAGACGGCAATGGGCGAGCGGAAGAAAGCGGCATAGTCGATCGGATTCGCGATATTCTCATCGGATCGCAAATGCACGATTACGATGGTCGTCTTGAGCGCCTCGACGAACGTCTGGCTGAGGAAGCTGCGCATGCCCGTGCGGAGGTAGAGAAGCGATTCGAGGCTTTAGAGAACTCCTTAAAGGGCGAAGTGGAATCACTCACAAATCGGTTAAATGCGGAGCAGGCGGAGCGCCATACAGCAATTGAAAAATTGGGCCACGATCTGGCCGAAGCGATCAGCGCGTTCGAACTGAAAATCAAAAATTTGGACGAGTATGCCCGCGAGATTCACGATCTGCACCGACAATTACTCGACGAGGCCAAAGCTTTGAGCACCGAGGTCAAAGAGAAGCAGGAGCAAATGCAAGCAAGTCTAAACCGTCAGGCGGAGCAGATCTATGGGACGGTGATAGGCCGCCAGGCGCTGGCTGAGGTATTGAACGATGTGGCCCTGGCCCTCCGGCTAAAGAACGATCCTCGTCCGCCGGGTGCGTAGCCGAGCAGTCTGCTCATGCGTCGATTTCCTCGTGATCCGGTAGAGGAGTTCGAGGAACTTCGCCGGCTCCTTCTCAGCCGGGAACGGGAACAACTGCGCGATCTGCGCGATCAAATCACTGACAAGGACCGGCGTTCGATTGACGTCGCGGCGATCCTGCCGGACGCAGTCAAAATAAGCCGGAACCGCGGCGACGAGCTTTCGCAGGCATTGCGACCTGCAGTAGAAGATTCGATCACGCAATGGATCGAAAATAAACCGGAAACCTTTATCGGCATTCTGCGCCCGATCATGGGGTCTATTGTGCGGCGATGGATCGGGGAGAGCCTCCGGCGTCTGTTGCGATCGTTTAACCAGGCGGTCGAACGCATTTTTTCCTGGCAGAGAGTGAAATGGCGATTCGAGGCGCTGCGGACTGGCAAGAGCTTTGCGGAAGTGATGACGCTGCGGAGCTTGGTTTATCGTGTAGAGGAACTGTTTCTCATCCATCGTGAAACGGGGCGTGCACTGCTATATCTAAGCGCCGATTCAGCCGGGGGCGCGCATTCTGACATAATCGCTGACATGCTTAGCGCGATTCAGGAATTCGCCCGGAACTCGTTCGGAGTCAGCGCGGGTTCAGCCCTGGTAGAGTTTCGAGTCGGCCAGCTCCAGGTCTGGATAGCGCTCGGGCGCCACGCCTATCTTGCGGCGGTGATCCGCGGAACTCCCTCCCGCGAATTGCGTTCGACTCTGGAAAAGACGATCGAGACCATTCATGCGCTCAAGGGCTCTGCACTTGCCAGATTCAACGGCGATGCGTCCGCCTTCCAATCGCTCCGGCCAGAATTGGAATCGTGTCTTTGCTCCCAATATGGCGCGACGCAGCGCAACGGGCGCGCAACTCGCGTTTGGGCGGTGCTCACAGCCATGGTCCTCGCCGCGCCCGCAATTCTCGGGATTCTGCTCGCCATTCGAAGCCAATCGAAGTGGGAGACCTTTGTGCGCCGGCTTAACTCACAGCCGGGCCTTATTGTAACTAACGCGCGGAAAGGATGGTTTTCCAGCTCGCACGTGAGCGGATTACGCGACGCTTCGGCGGCCGACCCAGCGGCCATCGCGCGCGAAGAGAAGCTCGATCCGGCACGAATCGACTTCCAGTGGAAAGATTATCTCGCGATCGATCCGGCAATTGTCATGGAGCGTTTCAAGCATCGCTTCGGGGTGCCGCCGGGCGCGCGCGCGATGATCAGTGACGGCGCCTTGGTGCTTTCTGGCTCGGTGCCATACGAATGGCTCGAGCGCGTGCGTCGCGAAGCAACACTTTTCCCGGGTATCATGTCTGTTATGGATCGCCGTGCGCAGGTGACTTACGATCCAGGGTCCGCGCTGGCGCGTTTCGAAGAGAAACTTGGTCTTCCGGAATCAGTCCACGCCGTTTTTGCGCAAGGCGTCCTCACCCTTTCCGGCGGAGCGCCTCACGGGTGGTTAAGCCGCGTGCGTTCTGAAGCGAGCAAAGTTCCCGGGATTACCTCAGTTGACGAGGGCAACGTGAGCGATCTCGACCAGCGGACCTTTCAGCAATCCAAATCGATCCTCGAAGACGCGTTCGTTTATTTCCTCACAAACAAAGACGAAATCACGCCGGAAGGTTTCGCCGTCTTGTCGCGCTTGCCGGACCAAATTAATCGCCTGGCAAACGCGGCCAAGCAAATCGGCAGGGACGTAACACTCGAGATCCATGGATATGCTGATACCTTAGGCGAGGAACGAAACCAAGCCGATCTGGCGTTGCAGCGCGCAAATAAGGTTCGCGATTTTCTCGTCTCATGCGGCTTTCAGTCCGCTGGGCTCAAGCCGATCGGAATGAATCAACCGCTTAAGGGAGGCGACGGGGAGAAACCTTCTCCGGGACAATCTGGGTGGGGCGTCTCCTTCAAGGTCGTATCTCCCGGATCAGCTCCATAGCAATGATCTTCGTGGGGGCGCTAGACGATTGGCGTTTCCATTCTGCTCAGCTGTAGCCGGCGCGCTCGGCGTCGTCCTAACCCGTTACATCCGTTAGAATTAAGATCCGCCGCGCAGACCCGCACTCATCCACAATTGTATGCCCAAATTGCGCCGCAGACTGTAGATTTGAAAAAACTACCCGCGTAGCGGGCAACACTGCACGAAATCATTAATGGCAAGGTTGCTCCACCGGTCCCGCGATGGCGGGATTGGCTCGCGAAAGGGTAGAAACAATGGAGGACCTTGCTCCTCTTCTTGCGGACGTTGGATGTTGACGGCTGTGAACAAAAAAACATCGAAGCGATCAAAAAGCCGGTGGTCCGCTCGCGTAACGAAGCAGAGCGACGCGCTCGATCTCGAGACAGCGGTTTTTAAGAAAACAAGTCCGAGAAAAATTGCGCTGTCGCTGAGACGGTCCGCCAAGCGCAGCAAGCGGCGCAAAGGGAGTCCCTACCAATCGGCGATGTCGATGTTGAACTTCTACATCAACCGCGCAGGCAAAAATCTTCCCCAAAAACAAAAGCGCGTACTGGAGCAGGCCAAACACGAATTGCGCGATGTCTTTGGCAGAGCGTAAGGCCGCCCAGATCAATGCCTTTGCCACGTAAGCGATCCGTGTGATAACTCGCAGCCAGAACGGAATCGTGCGACAGCGGCCAAGACCAAATCGGTACTTCGGTGCCTTGTGGCGCTCCACCTATTCCCAGGAATCGGTTAACAGAGCGCGCGTCTCTTCCACGCCCACCCGCCAAATTTTCACCATCTCTTCGTCGCTGCGCTGATACCTGCCTCCGTAGTTGCCATCCTTCAAATAGGCACGCAACGATTTCGGATCCAGCCGGCGCAAACGTTCCGGATCGCACATCGGCTTTTGTTCGGCTGGCATGTCGATCTTCTCCAGGCGCGTCCAGGGAAAATTTTCCATCCACGATGCGTGCGACGCCACCGGATCGATGGCCTGCACTTGCGTCCAGACTTTTGGCGCATTCCACCAATTATGAAACTTGATGCGCACGTCAGGATGATCAGCCATCCATTCGCCGACGAGTCCTTGCGCCGGTGTGTTGCCGCCATGGCCGTTGACGATCAGGATTCGCTTGAACCCCTGCTCCGCTATCGCGTTGAGAATGTCGCGCAGGATCGACATATACGTTCCCACGCGTAACGTGATCGTTCCGGGAAACGCGCGGAAGTACGGTGTGATCCCGTAGGCCAGCACCGGGAACACCGGCACGCCTAACGGTTCCGCCGCGTTGGCTGCGAGTCGTTCGGCTAAAATGCTGTCCACGCTCAAGCTCAAATAAGCGTGTTGTTCTGTGCTACCGAGCGGCAACACAGCGCGATCGTCGCGCTTGAGAAACTCTTCCACCATCATCCAATTCATTTCACTGATGCGCATCGGACAAAGTTTGATCCACGGATTTCTTGAATTCACGCAGATTCGTTCTGAATACGTGTAAAATTTCGCGGTGGAATTTCGTCGCAATCAATGCACCCTCGGTGGCATGAAAGTCTTAACTATCGTCGCGCGCATTCTGCTCGGGCTCATTTTCGTCGTATTCGGCTTGAATGCCTTTCTGCATTTCATTCCCATGCCGCCGCCGCCGCAAAATCTGGCCGGTGACTATGTACGAGTGTTCGTCGCCAGCGGTTACATTTACGCTGTCGCGATTCTACAAATCGTCTGCGGCCTGCTACTCCTGATCGGACGCTTCGTCCGGATTACTGCAGCCGTAAAGGGTTTATCTTGCCGATCCCGCGAAAAAGTTATGCGCGTCAACCTTCGCCGCGACCGTACTGTTACGATCGGATTGCATTTCCGTAATCAGTAGAATTGGTTCTGGTTCTGTTGGCGCTTCTGAGAAACGATGGCGATGAACATGACGCCTTCGCGATGAGCTTGCGGTTGGTTGGTTTAAACCAAACGCAAGCCAGCGTGGATCATTCTGCACAATAGTGGACTCGAGGGTTCGAATAACTTGGTATATTGTGCGCCGAAGAGCGTGTTTAGCTGCGTTGCGGAGGCGTTTTTTTATCATGCAGCTGTTCGTCCCAAGATCCAACGCGGCACGCGCTTGGATCGTCCGCTCGTAAATGGAACGCCCTCGCGCGGCTGTTACATCCGCAAAGGGAACGCCATATTCCGGATGCAAAGCAAGAAAAACTACCAGCTTCCGTGCCAGCTTGATCCTCGTGTTGATCCGCTTTGGGACATTCCCTGTGCGGTACTCAAAGCCGGTGTCGATCCAGCGCTCCGACCACTTCTCACCGCGGGCGAGCATCACCACAAGCCGCGCCTTTGCCAGCCAGTCGGTCAGAGCTTCATCCGCCGCTGTCATCCGAGCTTTTGACTCAGCTCTCGCATTCTCGGCGTCTGACCAGGCCTCATCCGCTTTCTCAGTTTCGTCGAGAATCCGTCTGAATTCACTCGATGGAGTCTGCGTCATTCCGAGCCAGGGACCGTACGTTTCCAGTCCACTCGCGACACGTTGCCCGAGTGACAAAAGGTCTTTGACTACCGTTGGAACGCTTTGCATTCGCAAGTACCATGAGCAGATCGAATGCCGCCGAGAAGATTGAAACTTTAACGCCGTTAATCGGAGCGATTCCTCGGCGAAAATTTCTTCTTTCGAGTTCTCAACTTCTGCCGTTTCGTTCCGCATGCAAAACGCAGATTCGCAATCGCTCACTGTGGCAAAATTTCGCGCGCTACATGAATCAGGCTGCTTTGTCCTTCCGAATCCGTGGGACATCGGAACGGCCGTTTATCTCGAACGCCTCGGATTCAAAGCGCTAGCCACGACGTCAGCCGGCTTCGCTTTCACACGCGGAAAACCGGACGGCGAAGTTCCACTCGATGAAATGCTCGCGCACATCCGGGAAATTGTGTGCGCGACGCGATTGCCCGTGAACGCCGATTTTCAAACTGGTTACGCAGATGATCCTGAAGGTGTGGCAACCCACGTGACACTTTGCATTAACAGTGGCGTCGCCGGACTCTCAATCGAAGATAATACCGGCCACACTGATGCACCCCTTTACGAAAAGAAACTGGCCGTGGACCGCATATGCGCCGCATGTTCCGCGATCAATTCTTCCGGAACAGGTGTTGTCCTCACCGGCCGTTGCGAAGCGTGGTTAGTGGGCGACACTAACGCATTGCGTACGGCGTTAGACCGCCTCGTTGCGTACGCGAAGGCTGGCGCCGATTGTCTTTACGCGCCAGGCGCTCGAACCCCTGAGGAAATTTCAGCGATCGTCAAAGCCGTGGCGCCGAAGCCGGTCAACCTCCTCATTTCTGGATTTAATCACCACCTTTCGTTTTCTCAGGTCGCCGACCTCGGTGTGCGTCGCATCTCTGTCGGCTCCGGCCTGGCCCTCGCCGCGTGGGGCGCATTGATTCACGCCGCGCGAGACATTCAGGAAAACGGCAGTTTCGAACTCCTCGGCGGAGGCGCGAAATCCGCCGAACTCAACAAATTGTTTTCGAACCGCTAAATAATAGCAAGCCGAGCGCTTGCCAAGCCGGTCCGGACTCAACACTCTGCGGCCATGCATGAAACCGAAGATCGCAGTTTCATTGGGCATCCGCGCGGTTTCGGCTATCTCGCGTTCACCGAAGCTTGGGAACGCTTTTCCTACTACGGAATGCAAGCGCTGCTGGTCCTTTACATGGTTAAGAGACTGCTGCATCCCGGGCATATCGAGCGCATTGCCGGGTTTGTTCCATTTCGCCACCTGCTCGAGAGCGTCTATCGCGGGCCGCTCTCGGTGCAGGCGCTGGCCTCGGCAATTTTCGGTCTTTACACTGGTCTCGTTTATCTTACGCCGATCGGCGGCGGATTGATCGCCGACCGCCTTCTCGGACGCACACCACAATAACCATCGGCGCGTCCCTCATGGCGGCCGGACATTTTCTGATGGCGTTTGACGTGACATTCCTCGCCGCGCTCACTTGTCTCCTAACCGGCGTTGGTTGTTTCAAGGGAAATCTCGCCAGCCAGGTGGGCGCGTTGTACGCAACCGGTGACAACAGGCGCGCCGACGCTTTCCAGATCTACTATTTGTTCATCAACGGCGGTGTGATCGTCGCGCCGCTGATCGCCGGCACACTCGGGGAAATCTACGGCTGGCACTACGGCTTTGGCGCTGCCGGGGTCGGCATGTTGATTGGCCTGACGATTTATCTCTCCGGCCGGAAATGGCTTCCGCCCGATTCGCCAGTCGTGGAGAAAAGTGAGCGCACTGCCAAAATTCCGCTGACTCGCCGGGAAAAGATGGCAATCGTCGCGTTGCTCGTCCTTTTGCCGGTGCTCACGATCGCCGTTATCGGCAATCAGCAAATCTTCAACGCGTATCTCGTTTGGGCGGAGAAAAACGCGGACCTCGTGTTCTTTGGCCGCAAAATGCCGACGACCTGGCTCATCACGCTCGACTCCATCGTGTCGGTAAGCTTCCTCGTAGGCGCGGTGGTGTTTTGGCGACTTTGGTCGAAAAAATTTCCGGAGCCGGCGGAGATCACCAAGATGGGCATTGGCAGCCTTGTGGCGGTGACCGGCTTTATCTCCCTCGCAATCGGCGCGACGATCGCGGCGAGTTCTGGAACAAAGGTAGCAATCGGGTGGCTGATCACCTTCCATGTGCTCAACAGCATTGGCTTCGCGAACGTCTTTCCCGTCTCGCTCGCGCTCTATGCGCGCGTTGCACCGCCCGCGTTGTCTGCCACGATCATTGGCATCTTTTACCTGCACCTGTTCGCGGCGAATAATCTCGTCGGCTGGATCGGCGGGTTTTTAGAGAGAATGCCGGCAACACACTTCTGGCTCTTGCACTCGGCATTGTGCGGAACAGCCGGGATCATCTTCCTCATGGCCGGCCGGCTCTTTGGTCATCTGCTCGCACCCGGTGACAACGAAATCAAACCGCAATGACTGGCTCGATTCTAAGTTGGATATCTGCTCGCGAAAGCTTTCGGAGTTGGACGTTAAGCGGCCGCTACGGCGGGGTCCGTCCCTGGCGAAGGCGGTTGGACGTTTCTTGTATTCTCTTTTTCAGACCGCCAGCCTAACCGGCAAACGGCGTGCGCCCCAATCGCCTGCGCGCGATTCGAAGCGCCCGGCGATTTTGTAGTCGCAAGATCGACAACCACCGTTTTCGATATTCCACTCGCCGAGCTCGTACCAGTCGCGTTCGATGAGCAATTCGCCACAACGGGGACACCACGTGCTGCCACCATCGGTGTCATGAACGTTTCCAGTGTAAATATAGTGCAGCCCATTTGAGCGCGCGATCTCCCGGGCGCGCGTAAGCGTCGCAGGCGGCGTATGCGGTTTGCCGAGCATTTTGAAATCGGGATGGAACGCAGTGAAATGCCATGGCACATCAGGCCCGAGATTTTCGGCGAACCATTCGGCCGCGCGATGCAGTTCCGCGTCGGTATCGTTCTCCCCAGGAATGAGCAGCGTCGTCACTTCGAACCAGACGTCCGTTTCGTACCGAAGATATTTGAGCGTCTCAAGCACCGGTTCGAGTTGGGCGAAGCAAATCCGGTGATAAAACGCGTCGGTAAATGCTTTAAGATCAACATTCGCCGCGTCTATATGTCGGTAAAATTCAGGTCGTGCCTCGTCGGTGATGTACCCGGCCGTCACCGCGACAGTTTTGATTCCGAGTTCGCGACAAGCCTGCGCCACATCGATCGCATACTCGGCGAAAATCACCGGATCATTGTAAGTAAATGCAACGGACCGGCACCCGAGCCGCTGCGCTGCTAGCGCGATCTGCTCCGGTGACGCGGCGTCTGCGAGTTTGTCCCACTCGCGCGCTTTGGAGATGTCCCAGTTCTGGCAAAAGCGGCAGCCGAGGTTGCATCCCGCTGTGCCGAAAGAGAGCACGCTTGTTCCCGGCAGGAAATGGTTCAGCGGCTTCTTTTCAATCGGATCCACGCAAAACCCGCTACTCCGACCATAGGTTGTGAGCACCATTCGGTCGTCGACGCGCTGCCTAACAAAACAAAAGCCGCGCTGACCGTCATTGAGCTTGCAAAATCGGGGGCAAAGCCGGCACTCGATCCGCCCGTCCGGAAGCATCAACCACCACCGACCCGAATAGTCAGATTGCATCAACGATGCGACCATTACCGGCAATATTGCTCAGGAAATCAAAGCTTGCACGCCATGGCATGAACGCAGGAAACTTTCGGCCAAGGTTGGTGAGATGATACTCGACGCGCAGCGGAATCTCGGGGAATTGCACCCGCTCGAAGATTCCCGCATAATCAACTACCCTGCGCCGCCTGAATTGTAGTCGCAGTGGGGAGAGATCGTTTGTTATGCTCCCCGGTATGGACACATCAACTACGCCTGTGACTGAATCGGATACCAAACCGGACCACGTTGTCGTGCGCGGCAACGCGAGCGGGTTTTTGCAAGAGATTGTCAGCGGAAAGCACCATTTACTCGCTGAGGAACCCGTGAGTGCGGGCGGTGGCGATGCCGGCCCGGGGCCGTACGATTATCTGCTCATCGGGCTGGGCGCGTGCACGTCAATGACCGTCGGCTTGTACGCACGCAGGAAACAGTTGCCATTGGAGAACATCACTGTCTCACTCCGGCACTCGCGCATCTACGCAAAAGACTGCGAAGAATGCGAGACCAAGGAGGGCATGCTCGACCGGATCGAGGTGGAAATAGAGCTGACCGGCGCATTGACGCCGGAGCAGCACGCAAAGCTGATGGAGATCGCCGCCAAATGTCCCGTTCATCGCACGCTCACATCCGAGATCAACATCCGGCTCCGGGCTGCTCGCCCGAAAGCCACGCGCTAGCACCGAACCGAACGGTTCTAACTTCTAATTTCTAATTTGCTTTTGACCTCTTGTACGAGCTCACGTGGACTGCGCCCCAATTCGATCACAATCGCCTCCTCGCTTGGCTGCGGTTCTTCCAGATCGTCGAACTGGCTTTGCAGCAACGCTGGATCCATGAAGTGACTGCGTCTATGGCGTAGCTGGTTGGCAATCAACGCGTAGTCTCCGCGCAGAAACACGAACTTGACCTTCGCACTGACCCGCAGATATCGGCGATATGATTCTTTGAGCGAGGAACAGGCCAAGACCGCGTTCTCGTTTGTGCTAAGACATCGTTCGATCAACTCCCGCAAGCTCGTTAGCCACGGCCACCTGTCTTCATCCGTCAGTGGAACGCCTGAGCGCATCTTCTTAATGTTGGGCGCCGAATGAAAATCATCCGCTTCGTAGAACGCCCATCCAAGCTCCTTGGCTAGGAGCTTTCCAAGTGTGGTTTTACCAGCACCTGAGACCCCGAAAACGATTGCAACCACGCCACCGCATTACGAAATCACCTGCGGTTGGTCGAGCTATTCGCGACCAAAATAATCGCGTCTCGATTACAATAGCTTCTAGCGTGACTGACGCGAGCATCTTGACCCAGCCGCTTTGATCCTGTTAAGCGGGTGAAGTGAAGCGGCTGCCCTGGATCGACATCTCCAAAGCGCTGGCGATTTGTTGGGTGGTATACTTTCATTTTTTCAGAACGTGCTTTGAATATTACCAGCCTCCGAATAACGACTGGAGCGGATTCGCCGCGAGCATCGTCACGGTTCTTCGATTGACATGGCTCAAAGTTTCCGGCCTCGGCTTTCACGCGGTTGGTGTTTTCATCGTTCTCAGCGGCTGGACGCTAATGCAATCCACCATGCGGCGGGCGGAGTCCGGGTCCGTGGCGTGGGGTGCGTGGTATGGCGCGCGATTCGTTAGGCTTTATCCGATGTACTGGGTCGCGCACTTGGTTTACCTCACTTCGCCGTTCGTCGCCCGCCTGGAACCGGTCGACAGTCGGATCGTGCTGAGTCTGCTCGGTCTCCGCTTCATCGATATCACCATGAACTTCATGTACCTCAACGCCGCGTGGTGGTACTTCTCGATGCTCATCCAATTTTATTTGATCTTTCCCCTGCTCTTCTTGGCGGCACGTCGGTTTGGGCCGTGGATGTTTTTGTTAGGCGCGTGCGCCCTCGGATTTCTCACGCGCTATGTGATGCTCGACGTCTATCCACAACATGGGTTATGGATTCTCGGCGGCTTCGCCATCTGCCGCTTACCCGAGTTCGCATTGGGGATGGCCCTGGCAATGTGGCACCGCCAGTCGCCCGCACGCCTGGAACGGTTTCTCCTGCGCGGTGCAGGATTCATCACCGGATTAGTCTTGTATCCGGCAGCCTTGAAGCTTTACGAGAACGGCACCGCCTATGTCTTTTGCGACTTCGCCACCGGCGCGTGTTGTTTCCTTGAAATCGTCGGCGTTGCCGGAATCATTTCGCGCGTTGCCGGCCTTGCCAAAATTTTCTGCCTTATTGGCACGTACTCCTATGGCCTTTATCTCATCCACCAGCCGTATGTCATCTGGCTTGGACTTCGGATCCGGCCACAACCGATCGCGATGTTTCTTTTGATTTTTGTCGTCACGCTGGCCGTTCTCAGCGCGTGGAGCATCTTTTTGGAAAAAGGCACTAACACGCTTGTAACCAAACTCATCTCGCTCAGGAAAGCAGCTCCAGCTTAAACTTTCCAAGATCGGCAAGCGTAGTTCGCGATTGGAATTGCCGCGATATCGACCTAACGATGTCATCCATGAGAAATCCTGACCATCATTACGGTTGCGCCTGGAACTTCGAACCGGTCAAAGACTGACCTTGCGCCCGGCCCCATCAGCCGGCGCGAATAACGCGCATGTTATCGGACGCGTGGGGGGCGAACTCCGGAAATTCTTTCGCATGCAAGATTCCAGCGAGTAATTCCAAGCTATCTACGATGCGCGGACCCGGTCGAGCGAAATAAGCACTGGCGTTGACGAGATAAATTTCGCCAGCGCGCGCTGCCGGAAGGGAATTGAAACCGGGAAATTTTCTCAGCAATTCGTAATCGCGACGGGCAAGATCGACATCGTACCCGCAGAGTGCGAGCACGATCATCTCCGGCTGCGCATCGAGCACTTGCTGCCAGTCAATCTGCAGTGACGGTTGATGCTTCCGGCCTAACGGATCATATCCGCCCGCGATCTCGACGAGCTCCGGTCCCCAATGCCCGCAACAAAACGGCGGATCGACCCATTCCATCAAGAAGCAGCGCGGCCGATGCGGAATGTGGCCGGCCCGCAGTCGCACCGCTTCAACGCGCTTAGATAATTGCGTGACGACTTTGTTGGCGCCCACGGGAACTCCACACGCATCCGCCACGTGACGAATGTCATCAAAAATGTCGGACAGACTTGTGGGCTCGAGATTCACGATTCGAGGCGGACCCGGCAACGTTTCGGCCAGCCGCGCGACCGTGCCGTAACCAACTGCGCAGACGTCGCACAATCTCTGTGTGAGAATCGCATCGGGCCGCAGCTCGCGCAGGAGCGGCTCGTCGATGGTGTAGATCGTGCCGTTCTCGCGCAGCGCACGCTTCACCCATTCGTCCACTTGCTTGCTCGTCAGTCCGGCCTTGTGCACCGGACAACGAGTCACGCGCGGCCGCCCGTTTACTTCTTCTGGGAAATCGCACTCGTGCGAAACGCCGACGAGTTCATCCGTCAACCCAAGCGCGGCTGCGATTTCCGTCGCAGCCGGCAGAAGCGAAACGATCCGAGCCACGCGTTACTCTAACGCGGATTTTGGATCTGACTTCTAATAGTCCGTCAGGACGAATCCAGCGCTTGAATTACTGTTTTGAAACTCTCGATTCTTCCAGCAGGAGAGTTTTCACGTCGGCCAGGATCAGGCGCGGGTCGAGCGTACCGGAACTGTAAATATTCCGAATACGCCCCTGGCGATCGATGAGAAAGACGCGCAAGATGTGATAAAGAGGGCCCTGCGGATCGGCCGAATTGGAACGCTTGTCCACGGCCTGACCGTAAGCATCGAGGATAACATCCAACGCTGTGGACGACTTCGCCGTAGCGAAACGCCATTCGCAGCCGGATTTTGTTTCGCGCACACATTCCGAATAGGCGGCGAGACGCTGTGGCGTGTCGTGTTCAGGATCGAAACTCAGGCTGACAAGCCGCATGTTTACAGCCAGCGTTTTGTCCTCTGCGCTCACCGAGTGAAGCTGTCCTAAAACGTTAGTGGCGTAAGGACACGCTTTCGGGGCCGCGCATCTAGTGTAGATAAAACTCAATACCGTGATGCGACCGTGAGTCAGGTCGTGGAGGCTTGTGAGGCTGCCATTGGAATCGAGTAATGCGCCATCGGCCGCAGCCTTCACTACCGGCAAAGTGTAACTCCCGGGCGCTGGCGGATCGTAATCGTGGTCGCTATCGCGCGGGAGAATGCTTTCGGGTGAGGCAATTGCGACCGCGCCAAATATCATAAGAGAGAGCGCGATCGTAAATAGTCGAGTTTCGATAAGATTCATTGTGGCCGATCAATTAAGTGTCGCCACGGTTGGGCTTCTTCCCATTTTCGTCGCGCCAAAGAGCATGTGATGAGGGCGCCCAAGTTTGAGCGCAGCGAAGTCGAGCTCAAAACGTGGCTTCAGTTCCTTACCGTCCCATGCATAAGCGCGAAGGAACTGCTCGTTATCAGCGCCTTTCTTGTCCCATCGCGCCAGGAGCGAACTCGTGAAATAGAGCCGCTTTCCGTCCCAGCTCTGCGACACCATGTTGACCTGCCGGCCGATTTGCTTCTCGTAGATTTGTTTCGGTTTTTGTGGGTCCGAAATATCGAAAATTCGGCACTTGCCATCACCGAAACAATCTACGAACAAGGTTCTATCGTCAGCGCTAATACTAATATCGACTGGAAGAACACCGCCCTTTGCTTCGCCGATCGGCGCGACATCTTTCGCCTGCCATTCGCCGCGGTCGTCCTGGTAAACGAGCCAAAGCTTTGAGGTCAGTGCAGTCGCGGTAAAAGCATAGTTGTGCGTGTCGCCCCAGGCCCAGCGGATTTCAAGCGGTGCGCCCGGCACCTGGAAAACCTTTTTCGGTTGGCGGGTGTGGAAATCCCACAGCACCATGGTTTGACCGAAATGCTTCATCGCCTCCGGATCGGCGGTCATCTTGCTGAAGTCCATCGTGTAGTTGGTCCAACCCGTGAACGATGAGGTCAGCAACGCATTTTTGCGCGGCAACACCCGCGCGTCATAGCCGTAGCCGTCAGCGAACTTCGCGTCGGCTGCGCCGCGCGCGTCGTCCTTTGTCGGCAGCCAATGCGTAGCGATGTAGTTGCCGTCGTTTCCGTATTCGACCAACGCAGTCCGACCGTCTTTGTCTTTTGCGTTCGAGAGACACGGAATAAGCACACGCCCGGGCAAGGCATACGCGCCGTGCGGTCCAATGGCGCCGCCGGTGGCCTCCGCGAAGTTGTCGATGATCTTCACCAATTTCGGCTTCGCCGGATCGGCGTGCACATCGAAGATAAAGACGCGGCTGTTTTCAAGGCCGGCGACCCAGAGTTGACGCCGGTCATCGGTGAACCCGCCGTGGTGCGCCTCATTGCGTCCTTCGACGGAATAGCTGCTGATGACTTTGCCGTAGTCAGGCGAGCCGGGCTTTACATCCACGGTCACAAGTTTGTCCGAGCCATCCCCCAGACCTTCGACCCCGAGTGTCCAGACATAGACGAACTCCTCCTGTCCTTCGATGCGCGCGAGATAAGGTGAAGAGCAGGTTTCATCGGCGCGCGCAACAGCCAGATTGAAAGTGAAGGCGAGCGCGAGCGCGGCCGCAAAGACGGCTGGCGAAATCTTAACGGTGCGTGAATAACGATTAATGAATGTTTTCATGTTTGATGGTTTTCATCGGTTGGGCAGTGGTTAGTAATCGTACGCTCGGAGCCAGCCGCATAGCCGCCTCGTCTCCCACTCTTGCCAGCCGCTGCTCACGGGATTTGGTTGAAAGGTTCGAACATTTGTATAAACCTCCGCGACTTTTTCGACAAACTCTTTCGCTCTTTGCCAGTCAATGATCATCATCGTCGCGACCACGACACAAGGACAACCCGCTCCGGGATGCGTCAACCGCGCGCAGAACGAGGTTGTCGATCTAACGATCGCACCGACGATAGCCCAATCGCGCGTTCGGCCGCCCTGCGATCACGTTCTTTCTTGACGTCTTTTGCTCTGCACCGAGTGGATAAGCGTGGCAGCCACCACCGCTACAGATGAGTCGACTACTCCTAGTCAACACACGTTGCGACGTCTCAGGCTCTGGCTGTGGTTTCAGGAGCGGGCGCGGCCGAGCGAACTTCAGGCTACGCTGATCTGGTCGGGTATTATTGGATTCTGTGGTGGTGTTTGTTCGGTCGTATTTCGTGTCGCAACGAGCAAGGTTCACAAAATTCTTACCGGCAGCTCGGCACCGGGTTTGGTCGAGAGTTTTTCCCAACTCCCTCCGTTACTCCGCCTCGTTGTTCCCGCGGCCGGCGGGCTGCTGGCCGGTGCGATCATTCAGTTTGGCACGCGACTGCATGGGCAGGTCACAACCACCGACTACATGGAAGCGGTCGTCCTTGGCGATGGCAAGATTGCCGCACGACGCACCCTCCTGAAATGTTTTTCCGCACTTTTCACGATCGCTTCCGGTGGATCAATCGGTCGCGAAGGTCCGCTTGTTCAACTTTCGGCGCTCGTCGCTTCGGTTGCTGGCCGGTTGCAAAGATGGTCCACTCCGCGGCTCCGGTTGCTCGTCGGCTGCGGCGCCGCCGCGGGAATTGCGTCGGCTTACAACGCACCGATCGCCGGGGCAGTATTTGTCGCCGAAATCGTGCTCGGTTCCGTGGCCATGGAAATTTTCGGCCCTCTTGTTTTTTCCTCGATCATCGCGACGCTGACCGTGCAGGGATTTCTTGGCACGGCTCCGCTCTATGAGATCCCAGCCTTCCAGCTCAACCGGAATTGGGAGATTGCGCCATATCTTTTGCTCGGGCTTGGCGCGGGTCTGGTCGCGCCGTGGTTCATCCGGTTGCTGCGCGCAAGCGAAGAATGGTGCGGGCGCATCGTCGCGCCCGTTTACGTGAAGATGTGCGTCGGCGGTTTAATCGTGGGCGCTCTCGCGGTGTTGCACCCGGAAGTCTGCGGCAATGGTTACAGCACTGTAAATGGCATCTTGCGCGGCCAATGGCTCTGGCAAACCCTCGCCGTCATCCTCATTTTCAAAATCCTCGCGACGACCGCCACGTTTGGCTCCGGCGCAGTCGGTGGCGTGTTCACGCCGACGCTTTTTATTGGCGCCAGCTTCGGATTTCTCTTCGGTACCGGGGCGCAACACGTGCTCGGTCATCTCCCGGTCAATCCCAGCGCATTCGCGCTTGTCGGCATGGGCGCATTTCTCGCAGCCGCCACGCACGCGCCGATCATGGCCATTATCATGATCTTCGAGCTCACGCTCGATTACCAAATCATCCTCCCGTTGATGCTCGCCTGCGTCGTCGCTTACTACACATCGGTGAGTATCGAGAGACGCTCCATTTATGCCGAAGCGCTCAAGCGCAAAGGCGCGGGAGACTACCGCAAACAGCTCGCCGAGCTTCACGTTCGCGACCTGATGAAACCGAACCCGCTTACCGTTTCGCCCACGGTCGGCTTCGCCGAGATCGCCGAGAAATTCATCGCCACGCGCTTCAACTACCTTTATGTGGCCGATCACGACAGATTTCTGGGCGTCGTCTCCCTGCACGACATCAAAGACTACCTGAATGCACCCGAGCTCGCGAAAGTGGTTATTGCTGGCGACATTCTTCGCGAATCATCCGTGGTGGTCCGCCCGGACGCCTCTCTTACCGAGGCGCTGGAGCGTTTCACTCAACACGATGGCGAGCGTCTCCCCGTGGTCAGCGATTCTGGTGATGAACGATTAATCGGCAGCATCGCAAAAACAGATGTGATCCTCGCGCTCGCCGGCGGAACGACCCGATCCGCTACGCTAGTCGGCTCATCCGCGCTCTAGTAAACTCAGCCGTGTTATCGACACAGATCTCGATGAGCCGATCGTGTTCATCGAACGCCCATTGCACGCTCTTACTTCCTTGCGCATGATCATCGGCGACGAAAGGAATATGATTGCGGGATGATCAAAATACTGGCCAAGATAGGCGCGAATCGTTTTCACGCCACGCCGCTGCGATTCCTCCGCTGCCGGACCTTTAGCCGGTCCATTGTCGATCTTCGCCGGCGGGCTACCGGAAAGCTCCAGTTGCGTCGCGGTGAATTTCAGGACGTCTGGCGCCTTCGATCCAATTGGCGTATAACGCAGTAAAACCGCACGAATCTCGGCCCGGGGGGCATGCAAATCCACAACCACCCTCGATTCGCTCGCCCCGCCAAGCGCCGCCGCAATCATCCGCATGAACAACGCGATCGCAAACAACTCTCGTCGCAAAATCATCGTGACCAAACTTCGCGGAGCAAACCCCTCAGCGCAATTTTCGCGGCGTCTGGAGAACATCCACCCTGCAAATTTGCGATCGGTGCCCACCGATCAAAAAATTTAGCGAAAATGTGACGTGACAAAGATCACGCGAAGGCGTGGAATTACCGAAACAATTCGTTTACGTCGCACAGCAAACGAAACAGCTGGGACCAAACCATGAAGAAATCTGATTCAAGAAAGACCATAGAACTTCTGCACAGACGTGAAGCGCCGCTGGAAACGCCGACTGATCTCACACCTTCGGCCACCAAAGACATCGCCGGAGCCATGAACGCGATTCTCGCCGACGTGTTCGCGCTCTACCTGAAAACCAAAAATTTCCATTGGCACATGAGCGGTCCGCATTTCCGCGATTACCACTTACTCCTCGACGAACACGCCGATCAGCTTTTCGCCATGACTGATCCAATCGCAGAGCGAATTCGAAAGATTGGCGGGCTTACGCTGAGATCGATCGGGCACATTTCCCGAACTCAGCGCGTGCTCGATAACGATGCGGAATACGTCGAGCCCTTGGATATGGTTGCTGAGTTGGCCGACGACAACAAAACGCTGGCCGCCCGCCTTCGCGAGGCACACAACGTTTGTGACGAGCATCGTGACGTCGCCACGGCGAGCCTGATCGAAGTTTGGATCGATGAAACCGAGCGGCGGACCTGGTTCCTATCGGAAATAAAGCACGGCCGCCAGTAGGATTGACAAGCGTTGCGTCGTTAAAACGCATTCCCGACGTGACTGAATTTGACGGCAAGCGCGTTTTGGTACCGGCGGCACAAAGGGCGCGGGTAAGGCAATCGCTGATCACTTCCAACGCGGAAGAGCAACGGTAATTGTGACCGCACGGTCGGCACCGGAAGACAAAACTAACTTTATTCAGGCAGACCTCTCAACCGCCGGAGGCACGACAAAAGTAATCAACGAAATTCTGAATCATTTTCATGGAACCGATATCATCGTCCACAACGTTGGAGGATCATCAGCGCCGAGCGGGGGATTTATCACCGTCACCGATGAACTCTGGCAGCAAGCCATCAACGAAAATCTGTTTCCAGCCCTGCAGTTGAACCGAGTTCGTAATCGATGGTGGCACAATTCCAACGATCTAACTGAGTGTGGCAATAATTCTATGACCATCAAACTGCCTCCGATCATTCAAAAATATGTCGATGCCAGCAATAAGCACGACGTGAAATCCATTCTTTCCTGCGTCTCAGACGATGCGGTTGTCCGTGACGAGGGAAAGACGCTGCATGGAGAAAAAGCCATTGACGGCTGGATTATGAAGACGATCGAGAAATACAAATTCCAGTTCAAGCCTGTCAGCATCAAAGACGAGGCTGCGGAAGTCGTCGTCGCGATGGAAGTATCGGGAACGTTCGATGGGAGCCCGGTCACGCTCGATTATCGCTTCGCCGTGAGAACGATCAGATCTTATCTCTCACAATTGATTAGTGAACAAATATGAAATGCAAGGAGGACCTATGCCGTGCGTAACTGTAGGAAAAGAAAACGGAGCTAACATCGACATCTATTATAAAGATTGGGGCAAAGGACAGCCCATCGTCTTCAGCCATGGTTGGCCGCTGTCAGCCGATGACTGGGATACGCAGATGCTGTTCTTCCTCAAACACGGCTATCGCGTCATCGCCCATGACCGACGAGGCCATGGCCGCTCCACACAGACAAGCGACGGCCATGACATGGATCATTACGCCGACGACCTTGCGGCTTTGACCGCGCATCTTGATCTGAAAGACGGGGTGCACGTTGGTCATTCCACCGGCGGCGGTGAGGTAGTGCATTACCTGGGACGGCATGGCGAAAGCCGGGTGGCGAAGGCTGCGCTGATCAGCGCAGTGCCGCCACTGATGGTAAAGACGGAAAAAAATCCGGGAGGCCTTCCCAAAGAAGTGTTGGATGGATTGCAGGCGCAGCTCGCAGCCAATCGCTCGCAATTCTATCGCGACCTGCCGGCGGGGCCATTCTATGGCTTCAACCGGCCGGGCGTGAAAGCGTCGGAGGCGATCATCCAGAACTGGTGGCGCCAAGGCATGATGGGCGGCGCAAAGGCGCATTATGATGGCATCGTCGCCTTCTCGCAGACCGATTTCACGGAAGACCTGAAGAAGATCACCGTGCCGGTCCTAGTAATGCATGGCGACGACGATCAGATCGTTCCCTACGCCGACTCCGCGCCCTTGTCGGCCAAGCTGCTAAAGAACGGGACGCTGAAGACCTACAAGGGTTTTCCGCACGGCATGCCCACGACACAGGCAGACACGATCAACGCCGACCTGCTCGCGTTCATCAAGAGCTGACTCGATGAACCTATCGCCATGAGTGAAAGCCCTGTCATCATCATTCGCAATGCCGCCGCTACTGGGAAGATCAATGTAACGAAGCTGCGCGGCAACGGGAGTGTGCTGGAGGGTTCGGGCGGAAATATCGCCGTGCTTACTGGCCGAGACGGGAAGGTTCTTGTCGATGCCGGCATCACTGCGTCACGTCCTCAGATAACGGAAGCGCTAGCGAGTCTCAGTGACGATCCGGTGAAGCATCTGATCAATTCGTACTGGCATTTCGATCACACTGACGGCAACGAATGGCTGCATTCCATAGGCGCCGAAATCACGGCGCACAAGAACACACGGAAACATCTTTCCGTCACCACCCGAGTTGAGGATTGGAATTTCGCTTTCCCGCCCGCGCCGGCTGGTGCTTTGCCGACAAAACTATTCAACTCCGAACAAACTTTGCATCTCAATGGAGCAACATTGGCATTGAAGTACTATCCGCCGGCGCACACTGACTCTGATATATCTGTCCACTTCACTGATGCTGACATCATCCATGTGGCCGACACTCTTTGGAACGGCCATTTCCCATTCATAGATTACTCAACCGGCGGCAGCATTGACGGAATGATTCGCGCAGCGGAGGCAAACGTCGCGAGGGTTACGGACAAGACCATCGTGATCCCGGGGCACGGGCCAATAGGTAACAAATCTCAGTTGATAGAATTCCGAGACATGTTGGTCTCGGTCCGCGATAAGATAAGCAAGCTAAAGAAAGAGGGTAAGTCGCGCGACGAAGTTGTTGCTGCAAAACCCACCGCTGACTACGACACAAAATGGGGCGGGTTTGTCATCGACGGCAATTTCTTTACCAGGCTGGTCTATGCCGGCGTCTGACATCGCCCGACCCCCCAAGACAATACAACCTCAACCTATAAGGAGTTAAACATGCCCACTTCAGAGAAACCGCTTCACATCGATATTTCAGTACGACTAACAGACCTTCGCGTTGCCTTCAGCGTTGCTGACCTGGCGTTCGAAGGGGACCTTCCGGCGTCCATTTTTCACCTTCAGCTCATCACGAACGACATCTCTGACTGGAAGGCCAAGGCCCAAGTCATTGCCGTCTTTCACACAAATGCCGGTCATGTGACTTTGAACGACGATTCCTACAACGCCGAACGAAAGGTGGCGACCGGCAATCCGTACAAGAAACTCCTCCTGAGCTGATGAAACGCGGTGTGCAAGTCGAGTTGTGTGGCGCGACCGCGGCAGTTCACAACTGGGGCAATGAGGATCTGCTTCCTGAAATCAAGGTCAATACAGATGCCATGGCAAGAATGTCACAGCTCGTTCAAGAAGGGTTCGTCCAAATCACGGAGTGGGATTGAAGCCGCTTCGCTGGAGCGCCGGCTGTACCCGAAAGGAGAGCTATGAAGACCGACGTGGTGAATGGCCTAACGACTGTTGCCAGCAGTTTCGGCCCAAAGGAGACAATGGACCGGTTGGAAACAGAGATTCGCGCGCAGGGAATGGCAGTGTTTGCGCGGATTGATCACGCTGCAGGCGCGGCAGAGGTTGGGCTAACATTGCGCCCAACCGAACTGATCATCTTTGGTAACGCGCGCGGCGGCACGCCACTTATGCAGTCGGCCCAGACAGTCGGAATCGACCTGCCATTAAAAGCGCTTGTTTGGCAAGACGCCGAGGGAAAAACTTGGATTTCGTACAACGAACCTGGCTGGATCGCACAGCGACACAGAGTAGCCAACGCAAAGCGAGTCGTGAGTAGCATGGGCGCTGCGCTCACCGCAATCGTGACAGCGGCAGCGGACTCTGCCTGGCAAGGGAACCGAGTATGAGTACCAAAGAGAAACGACACAAATAGCAGGACAATTTCTTACCAAAGCACTACATGGCACGACTCTTTACGGACCGGTTGAGTTCACTTATGCCGAGATCGCCCAGGTCCTCAGCCGTGTCTTGGGGCGGGAGGTGCAATATAAGCAAGTGAGCGTTGAGACGATGCTGACAATGATGGCCTCTGGCGGTCAGAAACCACCTCCTGGGCATAACGCGCGGGCTCTCTATGGCGAGTTCGAACCAAAACCCGAACGTCAGGGAGATTCCTTCGCCATCCAGCATCTCCGTGAAGTCGCCATTGATCATCAGAACGGTATCTTCGCCGGGACGAATGATCTGATTGAGAAAATCGGCGGCCGCCCTCCGATGACACTGGAGGAATTCATTAACAAGCACCGCGCTGCCTTTACTGACTAATCTTAATCCAACTTGATCGAGGAAACCTCTATGAAACTAACCGACAACACCATCTTCATCACCGGCGGGGGCACAGGTATTGGTCGTGGTCTCGCCGCAGCACTGCACAAACTCGGCAACAAGGTCATCATCTCCGGACGGCGCAAGGAACATCTGGATGCGACGACCGAAGCGAATCCAGGAATGGATTCCGTAAAACTCGATATTTCGGATCCCTCGAATATCGCCACCGTCGCGAAAAAATTGATCGCAGACTATCCGGCGCTCAACGTGTTGATCAACAATGCCGGGATCATGCTGATCGACGATGCCGGAAAAAAAATCGACGATCAGCTCCTGACGTCGACAATCACGACAAACTTGCTCGGACCGATCCGACTGACTTCAGCCTTGATCGAGCATCTGACGAAGCAACCAAGAGCGGCGGTCATCTATAACACTTCTGCGCTTGCGTTTGTTCCTTTGGCGTTGACCGCGGTCTACTCGGCGACAAAGGCGGCGATGCATTCCTACGTCCTTTCGCAGCGCTACAAACTCAAGGGCACGTCAGTCAGCGTTCTGGAAATCGCTCCGCCATGGGTCCAAACAGACCTTCTTAATAGTAAAGAGGAGCCTCGGGCCATGCCGCTGAAGGATTTCATCGAAGAGACTATGAAATTACTTGGTACCGATGCGAAAGAGATCGTCGTGCAACAGGCGCAACCCTTTCGAAATAACCCCGGACCAAATGAAAGCGCACTCGTGACGCAGTTCAACGATTCGATGATCGGTGCCTCGCCACAGTGAAGTTTTAAAGACCGGCTTACATGAAATGTTGGTTCGAGCCCTGTAGGCTCCGAGGGTTAGGGAACCGTCAAATGGTCAAATCCGAGAATTGAGAAAAGAAAAATTGAACTTGACGACATACCGACTGGTCTGTATTGATTAATGCTAGCACAATGAGAGTAACCACCAACAGGTCTCCCGAAAACACGCGACAAAGAATCCTCGATGCCGCTTTCGACGAATTTTACAAAAACGGATTCCAAGGCGGTAGCCTCAATCGCATCGTTGATGATGCGGGTACGACCAAAGGCGCACTGTTTCATCACTTCAAGGGCAAAAAACATTTGGGGCACGCGGTTGTGCGGGAGGTCATTCATCCGCATTTCACGCAGCAATGGTCCGACCCTCTCGCCAATTCGACTGATCCAATTACCGATCTGAAGCGCATCTTTCGCCAGTCTGCCAAAAGGGTGATTGCCGATGGCGGGCTGGTGCATGGCTGTGCGCTGAATAATCTGGCGCAAGAGATGTCACCCCTTGATGAAAAATTCCGCCAGGCGCTGGAGAAGATCTATTTCGCTTGGCGAGAAACCGTGGCGGCCGCGTTCGCCCGCGGGATCAAGGCAGGCAAAGTGGGAAGAGACGTTTCTCCACGGAAAGTGGCGGCGTTCATCGTGGCGGCGCAAGCGGGCATGGCCGGTACGGCCAAAAACGCCCAGGACGAGGAGCTCCTGTTGCAAACGAGCCATGCTTTTTTCGATTATCTGGACAGCTTGAAACCTTAGGGATTCTTTTTTATGCATCATATCATACCGACCAGTCTGTCCGTTCCAATGTCAATCGCAGCAACTACAAATCAAAGAAACGACAAACGAAAGAAAAGTTAATCAATGCATATGAGTCAACAGGCACCAGCACGAAACAACAGAAGGATGATGGCAGCGCAACGAAAGTCGACATGAAGCTCGAGGTCGACATCATTCCAGTATCCGACGTCGAGCGATCCGAGCAGTTTTACAAACGCTTGGGTTGGAGGTTCGACGACGATGCCGCCCCGACAAACGGCATTCGCATCGTCCAGTTCACGCCCCCCGGCTCGAGGTGCTCGGTCACGTTCGGCAAGGGACTAACTGCGGCCGCGCCTGGCTCGGCGGTGGGAGCGCTGATCGTCTCCGACATCGAAGCGGCCCATGACGAACTCGTCTGCCGTGGCATCGACGCGAGTGAGGTGTGGCACGGACCGCCGGTCCCCCCGGAGGCACGGCTCAGCGGCCCCGACCCCAAGCGCACGAGCTACGGGTCGTTCTGCTCCTTTAACGATCCCGACGGCAATACGTGGCTAGTCCAGGAGGTAACGACGCGGCTCCCCGACCGAATCTGATACGGCATGAAAACAACCAAAAAGTGAAAGGAACAAAATGAAAAACGGAAAACTAAATGGAAAAGTTGCGGTGGTGACGGGAGCGTCGAAAGGAATCGGCGCCGGCATTGCCAAACAGTTCGCAGCGGAAGGTGCGTCGGTAGTTGTTAATTACGCGTCTTCAAAAACGGATGCGGACAAAATTGTAGATGAAATCATGAAGCGAGGCGGTACAGCCGTCGCGGTCCACGGCAATGTTGCGAAAAAAGCAGAAGTTGAGCGGCTCTTGGCGGCGGCTGAGAAAGCGTTCGGCAAGATCGACATCCTGGTCAATAACGCCGGCGTTTATGAATTCACGCCGCTGGAACAGGTTAGCGAGGAAAAATTTCACAAGCATTTCGACGTAAATGTTCTTGGCCTGCTCCTGGTGACACAAGAAGCGCTCAAGCATTTCAATCCGGCTGGCGGCAGCATTATCAACATCAGTTCAGGCGTCAGCTCGGTTACGCCGCCGAATTTCTCCGTTTATACCGGAACGAAGGGCGCGGTTGACGCGATCACGCGCACGCTCGCGAAGGAATTGGGGCCGCGCGGCATCCGGGTCAACGCCATCAACCCTGGCTTGGTGATAACCGAAGGCGTCACTGCCTCCGGATTCGATCAGAGCGACTTGCGCAAAACTCTGGAATCGCAGACGCCGCTCGGACGAATCGGTCAGACGGAAGATATCGCGCCGGCGGCGGTCTTCTTCGCTTCAGGCGATTCGAAATGGATCACCGGCGAAACACTACTCATCGCGGGAGGTCTTCGTTAGGCATTTACAGAAAATGACATCAACAACAACACGAAAGGAAAATCAAAAATGAAAACGGAATTACAACTATCCAAGAACGTGACTATGAACAAGCCGGATGAGAAGGGACAGGGACTGAAGGTACGCACAGTTGTCACCGGCCACGACGCCAAGGGTCGGTCTGTTTTTGTGCGAGACGAGAAAGTCGATGGGACACCCATCCCTGGCTTGGGAGAGCTCGCGTTCATCTGGAATGCCGACGGGCCCGCAACCTACCCGAACGCGGGGAACAATCCGACGGCGCCTGGTATATTCCCACCCGTAGGTGGCATCCGCTACATCATAGGGACTTACTTGCCCGGCCTTATTGCACCAGAACCCACTCCCGAGATGCACCTCGAGGATGGCGACGGACCCGGTGGACTTAACGACGGCTTTCACAGGACCGATACGACGGATTTCGGGGTCCTTCTCTCCGGCAACATGGCACTCGAGCTCGACGATGGCGCGGAGGTGTTGCTGTCTCCCGGCGATGTCCTGATTGAGAACGGAACTCGCCACCGTTGGCGCGTAGTTGGGGACGCACCGGCCACGCTGGCGTCTTTCATCATCGGAGCCCGCCGCCGTTAGGCGGTAGCTCTTTTTTATGAATCACAGCATACCGACCAGTCTGTCTGACCCCGAGATTTCGTCGCGTTTAGAACGAAACTCGCAAAGCCAGGTCGCCGGTTCACAGCGAACGCGGACGGCAGTGGTTGTCCTCACAGGTGTGCTCATGTCGTTTCTGGACCTACTAATCGTTAACGTGGCGTTCCCGTCGATCGCGCGGCACTTTGGCGAGCTGAGTGTCGCGCGACTCTCCTGGGTGCTGAACGCCTATGCGATTGTCTTTGCTGCGTTGCTTGTTCCGGCTGGGCATTGGGCCGATCGCATGGGACGGAAGCGTTCCTTTCTGATCGGGCTCGCCATGTTCACGGTTGCTTCCGCGTTATGCGGCGCCGCACCCTCCCTCGGGATTTTGATTGGCGCGAGAATTCTCCAAGCGGCGGGTGCGGCTCAACTATTGCCGGCAGCAATGGGATTATTATTACCGGAGTTCCCGCCCGAAAAGCGGTCCGTCGCCGTGGCGTTGTTCGCTGCAGTCGGCGGGGCAGGGGCGGCGGCGGGCGGGCCGATAGGTGGCCTTCTTACCCAGCTCGGCTGGAACTGGGTCTTTCTCATAAATTTGCCGATTGGGATTTTTGTTTTATTTGCCGGGGCGCGAGTGTTGCGGGAAATCCGTGAGTCTACAACTACCGCGCGTCCAGATTTGCTCGGTGCCTTAATTCTCGCGGCGGGAATTGGATCCCTCGTGCTTGTGATTGTTAAGGGGAGGGATTGGAACTGGAACAGCAGAAGCGTTGCTGGATTTAGCACACTGGCACTCGCGTTCATCCTCTGGTTCGTTGGCCGTTCCAAGACCCATCGTGCGCCTGTAGTTGAATTTCCGATGCTACGGGTCCGCTCGTTCGCTTTGGCCAATATCAGCGCCTTGTTTTTCGCAATTGCGTTTAGCTCCCTGGTCCTCGCAGGCGTCATGTTCTTAACGGATGTTTGGAAGTCGGCTCCATGGCTATTGGGTTTGCAGCTAGCACCGGGTCCACTTATGGCAGCAGCGCTTGCCGTCCCGGCCGGAAAACTTTGCGGCCGAATAGGGCAGCGGCCCGTGGCGCTCGCGGGGGTACTGATTTTCCTACTTGGCGATGCGTGGTGGTTGTGGCGACTCGGCGCAGAATCTAGGTATTCAACCCAGTTCCTTCCAGGATTGATTCTTACTGGAATCGGCGCCGGCCTCAGCGTGCCAGCGGTTTTAAGCGCGGGGGTTGAATCGTTGCCACCGTCGCGACTATCCACCGGCTCCGCCATTCTCAATATGTCGCGTCAAATCGGCTTGGCCTTAGGCGTGGCGATTCTGGTGGCAATCGGTAATGCGGACGGCCCGAATAACCTAACGCAGTTTCGTTACGGATATCTCGTGATCGGTCTGGCAGCTCTCACCTCAGGCGTCACGTGCCTCGCTCTTAAGGGCGGAGATCTCGCCTCAAGTAAAGGACAGCCGTCATGAACTTCATCGCGCTCAAAATGTTGACGGTGACCGCGCCAAATATCTCGGCCTCATTTTCCGACCCTCAGCCTGGGCGGTCAGCCGCACTCCAGAGGGGGGCAGTGTTATCGGGTCCGACGGGCGTACTGTTACAAATGAGTGACATCAAACTGAATTCCGAATGCTCCAAAGGAGAAAAACAATGACCGATAGCGCACAACCGTTCGCTGCTAAGAAATTCTTAGAAATCAAGGGCCGGAGAATGGCCTATATCGAGGAGGGCGAAGGCGCTCCCATCGTTTTCGCGCATGGAAACCCGACGTCATCCTATCTGTGGCGCAACGTCATGCCGGCCTGTCGTGGCCTGGGCCGGCTGATCGCGTGCGACATGATCGGGATGGGCGATTCCGAGAAACTTCCCGACTCTGGGCCAGACCGCTACACCTACGCCGAGCAGCGCAGCTTTCTGTTCGCGCTTTGGGAAAAGCTGGGGGTGGACAAGGATGTTGTGTTTGTGCTGCACGATGCGGGTGCCCTCTTAGGCTTCGATTGGACGTGCCAGCACCCCGAGCGCGTCCAGGGCATCGCCTACATGGAGGCGCCTGTTCAGCCCATTACCTTACCGGATTTTCCTGAAGATGTGGGATCCCTGGTCCAGGGATGTCGCGGTAAGGACGGCGAGACATTGGTACTGGAGAAGAATCTGATCGTGGAAAACGTCTTGCCGGGAGGGATACTGCGCAGATTGAGCGAGGATGAGATGGCTGCATATCGCGCTCCATTTGCGAATGCAGGGGAAGATCGTCGTCCAATCCTGACGTGGCTACGTCAAATTCCCATCGAGGGCGAGACGCCCGAAGTAGTCCGAGTGGCCGCTGATTGTGGTAGGTGGGTAGTCGACAGTCCTATCCCGAAACTTTTTATTAATGCGGAACCGGGTGCGGTATTAACGGGCCGACATCGTGAATTTTGCCGGACCTGGCGCAATCAGACCGAAGTTACTGTCGAAGGAATCCACTTCATTCAGGAGGATAGCCCCGAACAGATCGGTGAAGCCTTAGCGGCATTCGTACCCTCATTGAGGAGCCTTTGAAGAATGGAGAAAGTGAGAAAGGAGAGGAGAACATGCAGTACCTGGTTCAAATGAAGCTCGCATCACACAGCCGTCCAAGTTCGCCACAAGACGAAATTAATTTCATCGAGGGTTACATTTTCCCTTCATTGGAGATGTGCAAGAAGCTCGAAGCAGAGAAGAAAATTCTGGCGGGCGCGCCGATGAGCGGAACCATCGGAATCGCTATAATCGTCAATGCAGACTCAGCACAGGAGCTCGATGAACTCGTTGAGAGCCTGCCAGTGTGGCCGCTGATGGAAACGGCCGTAACACCTCTGACCACCTTTGACGGCCGCATGGCCAGCCTTCGTCCCAGATTGGAGCGTCTCAAGGCTAGCTTGCCCCGAAACTGTAACCGACACGAACATGCTTAATATAAAGGAGTGACGACAATGAATAGACTAACGAACAAGAATATTCTTATCACCGGCGGCAACAGCGGGATCGGGTTGGCCGCAGCGCAGGAATTCGACAGAGAGGGCGCGCGCGTCGCCA